>Ga0209393_1000080_pt1 | contig 46327 bp, 37 predicted proteins | sample SSWtaG_2_FD_184117 | JGI IMG/M metagenome (GOLD analysis project Ga0209393, IMG submission 184117) | Hot spring microbial communities from Sandy's Spring West, USA to study Microbial Dark Matter (Phase II) - SSWsed_130316 (SPAdes)... | ecosystem: Environmental > Aquatic > Thermal springs > Hot...
GCAAATGGTTGGGAGACCTGTCTCTCGCTGAATCAAATACGCCATCACCAAATTACTGAGCCGAACTGAAGCGAGGGAGTTATCGCCGATGCTGATAGCGTCCACTCCTGCCCTCGCTAAAAGTTTTGCTCCTTCCAAAATCGGCTCATAGTCCAAACCTCGTGGCGGGTCCAACTCAACGATGATAATCGGCTCGTTCCACAGTTTGCTCAAAAAGTTGGGCATCGGCGACTTTACTTTCGGTTGCTCTTCAGGTTTGACCTCAATGCGACGGGTGACGCGTTGTCTGATTGCTTTGCCCTTCAACCGCTCAGCAAGCAGGCGAATATGCTCGGGCGTCGTGCCGCAGCAGCCACCAATCAAATTCGCTCCTGCAAGCCAAATTTCCTCACCGATGCGGGCAAACTCTTCAGGTTCACCGAGGTAAACGAACCGACCGTCAACATACTGAGCATAGCCCAAGTTCGGGAATGCCGTGATGGGAAGTTCGGTCAATCGGGCAAGGGCTTGAACTATGCTCAAGTTGCGGGTCGGCGAAATGCCGCAGTTTGTCCCGATAGCGTCAACACCGAGTTTCTCCAACTCAAAAACTGCCAACGCTGCCCTACCTTCAGCGCTCCGCCCACCATCTTCAATTGCTGCCAGTTGGGCAATGACGGGCAGGTCGGTTTCCCGTTTCGCTATCTGAACGGCTCGGCTCAAATCGTCCAAGTTCAGGAAGGTCTCAAAAATCAGCAGATCAACACCTTCATTCGCCAGCGCGATTATGAGTTCACGGTAGGCACTTTCAATGTCCTCGTCGCTAAGTTCCAATTGCTCTTTCAACCGCCCAATAGGACCAACCGAGCCTGCGACGAAAGCGTCAGCACCGAGTTCAGCAATTGCATCCCTTGCCAATCGGACAGATGCTTGAACCAGTTCCCTCAACTGCTTCTCCAGACCAAACTCTCCCAGCCGAAGTGGATTTGCAGCGAAGGTGTTGGTGATGATGACTTGAGCGCCTATGGCGAGATAGTCTCGGTGAACGCTTTTGACCAAATCGGGGGCAGTCAAGTTGGCTTGCTCCGGTGGAAGCCCGTTTGGGAAGCCCCGTCGCCACAACTCTGTCCCCATGGCACCGTCACCGATAATGACGACTTCTCGCATCCGCATCAAAAGTTCAAAACCTCTTTCGGCAGTCATAAAGGAAATCACCCCTTGCAGGAGAGTGTTCTGAAACTAACCATGCCACTTTTTCAGCCAGTGGTTGATGACGAATTTTCTCTGAGCGCCGAATTCATTCGGCGTTGGGGAGGGCGAACCTCTGGTGAGCCTAATCTATCCCGACCTGCCCATTTGCCGAACTCACGATTTGCTGAAAATTTGGGCTCGGCATAAGCCTCGCCCTCCCATTTTGTCCACCGACTGAAGTCGGTGTCTACGAAGACGAAGCCTGCTAAAGCAGGATGACTTGAAAAAGGTTGTGAGTTACGGGTTGCGAGTTGCGTGTTTGGAAAATCTACTTTACAACTCTCAACGCTCAACCCTGAACTCGCAACTCAAATAGCAGGCTTTAGCCTGCTTTGAACTCGTAGCCGCCCACCTCGGGTGGGTGGACAAAGCCGTTTTGCCATTCGTCATTCGCTATCCGTTACCTTCCCGACCTGCCGATTTGCCGACCTCACGATTTGCCCGATAAGTTTGGCTCGGCATAAGCCTCGCCCTCCCGTTTCGTTTCCGTCCCTCGTCCCACGCCCCTCGTCCCGTCAAAAGTCGGCGCTCATTAAACTCGTCATCAACTACGGGCTAAAGCCCATAGCATGGAAAGCGACTTTTAGAACGCACTCCCTTTGCAGCAACGATTGGTAACTCCCGTTTCACTCAAGCCTCTTCACATGACTTTTGCGACTATGACGGTGATGTTATCGTCACCGCCTGCTTCATTTGCGAGTCGGATGAGGTTCTGAACTGCAGCCGAAAGGTTCAGTTCGCTCAACAAAACCCGTTCAATTTCGCTGTCGTCAATCATGTCAACCAGCCCGTCAGAACAAAGCAGCACTAAATCGCCTCGCTGTAGTGCTACCTCAAAAGTGTCAACTTGAACTGTCGGCTCAATTCCGATGGCTTGGGTTATGATGTTTCGTTGTGGGTGCCATCTCGCTTGCTCTGGCGTCAAAAGCCCCGCATCAACATATTGCTGCACGAGGGAATGGTCTTTCGTGATTTGCGTCAATTTCCCCGATTGAAGCAAGTAGCCCCTGCTGTCACCCACATTGGCGAAGACGACTTTGTTGCCACAAAGGACGGCAGCGGTAAGCGTCGTGCCCATGTTGTTTCGCATCGCTTGAGCATCAGCAAAAACTTGCCTGTTGGCTTCAACGAAGGCTGCTTTCAGCGCTTCTTGCCAATTGGGTTCGCTGAAATTGAGCCAATCCTGAATCGCCGTCAGCAAGTGCGAAGCGAAAATTTGAAGGCAAAGTTTTGAAGCCACCTCACCAGCAGCGTGACCGCCCATCCCATCGGCGACGGCTAAAATTGTCAGCGATTCAACTTTGTCAAGGTGGCATCGTTCAAAGTGCATGGTCAGGTAACTGTCTTCGTTGTGCTCTCTTCTCTGCCCCACATCGGTCGCTGCGGCAAACTCAACTCTCATCGTCGGTGGCGCTTGCATGAGTTCAAGCAAGCGTTGCAGGGCTTTTGCTGCCTCACGCCAATCGGTCGCTTGAAGAATGGCAGCATTCGCTCGCTCGCTCCATTCTTCAGCCTGTGTGGTCTCAAGCCAACTTTTGAGTTTGTCTACCAGTTCTCGTTTGACCTCTTGCCAATCGCACGGCTCAAGGCTTATTGCTTTCGCTGTTACGAACGGTTCTCCCTTGTCCGTGAAGATGACAGCCGAGTCCAAACTCTCTTTCAGCCCGAATTCGTTCTCGGCGAGATGGGCGAAAGCGTCAGCCAACAAATGAGCCCATGCGATTGCAGTGGCGGCATCTTCTGGCTCAACTTCGCGCATGGGAGAGCCAGTCACTGTAGGCAAAGCCACATATGCTCGTTCGTCGTATGGCGCATCGGTGAAGGCAGCGAGGGGCGCTAAGATGGCTTGGTGGTGCAAGCCTTTCTCTGCAAGTTCCCAAAATGGCTGCAGGCTTTCAGGTGACTCTGCCTCAAGCAAGCGAACCTTCAAGTTTTCCAAATCGGCATCGGCAAGGTCGTGCCCACATTGTTCACAATAGTTGCTGTCAGTTGTGTTCAATGTCTGGCAGACGGGACATCGCTTCCTCGGTTCGGTTTCCGTTGCTTCGTATTCGTTCAAGCCATCGCAAGTGCTGACGAAAGAAAGGATTTCGTATCGCCGCTGAAACAGCAAGGCTCCCTCAGGTAGAGGTTCGGGAGGTTTCGCTTCTTCAACGACTGGCGCTTCTGCTCCAACTTCCGCTGCGGCGCTTTCCAACTCCTTTGATATGGCTTCGGTTTCCTGCCTTTCAACTTCTTCCGATTCAGCCAACAGTTGCGCTCCGCATTGGGCGCAGAATTTCGCTTCCTCTCGGTTTTCGGTTCCGCAATGAGGGCAGACCATTTTCTGACCACCTCCGCACTATTGACTATGCCGCAACTTGATTTCCCCTGCTGCACCGACTTCTTTGGGCTGTAACCTTGCCATTGATTGCTGTCTCAATCTTAACGGCTCTGCTCCTTTTGCGGAAATGAAAAAGGCGCGCAAAAAACTTGGGAGGGTGAGGCTCCTGCCAAGCCTAAAACGGCAGCGAATGGCGAGTGGTGAATGAAAAACTGATTTAACCACCCACCCGAGGTGGGTGGCTGCAAACTCAAAGCAGGCTAAAGCCTGCTAAATGGGTTGAGGGTTGCGAGTTGAGGGTTAGTTTTTTTCTTTGAACGCTCAACCCGCAACTCGTAACTTTTTGGTTAGCCTGCTTTAGCAGGCTTCGTTTTCGTAGCCACCGACTTCAGTCGGTGGACAAACTTTAAAAATTCGCCATCAACCACTGGCTGAAGTCGGTGAATTTTCTCGGAGGGTCGGGCTCCTGCCCGACCTTAAAATTTCGGCACGGCAGAAGACTTGCCCTCCGAATAGTCGCCTAATGAATTTGGCGCTCAGAAAATCCGTCATCAACCACTGGCTAAAGCCAGTGGCATGGCAGGTTCAGAACATACTTTCGTGGAGGTGAAAAGGCATGCAAGTTTCCGAGGAAACTCGGCAGGACGGTCAAACGCAGTCAAAGTTGGCTGAGATTGAGGAACGCTTGAAAGCGCTGGAAGCGCAGGTGCAGGAGATAAAGAGCGAATTGCCCGACAACAAGGTCAGCATTGTCGTCTTCAGCGGCGACCTTGACAAGGTCATCGCTTCCTTCATCATCGCAACTGGCGCTGCATCAATGGGCATGGATGTCACCATGTTCTTCACTTTCTGGGGCTTGAATGCCCTCAAGAAGAAGCGTGACCTTTCAGGCAAAAACTTCATGGAGAAGATGTTCGCCTTGATGACGCCAGTTGGGACGGAAGGGCTTGGCATCAGCAAAATGAACTTCTTTGGTATCGGAGCGAAAATGCTTCGGGCGATGATGAAGCGAAAACAAATCATCTCGCTGGAAGAGTTAGCCCAAATCGCCCATGAGGACTTGGGTGTCAAAGTCGTAGCCTGCAAGATGGCTGTCCATGTCATGGGAATCAAGCCTGACGAACTTTGGGACGGCGTTGAAATTGGTGATGTAGCCTCGTTCCTTGAAGAAGCCACGAAAAGTAAAGTGACGCTGTTCATTTGAAGTTTCGTGACGATGTTGAGTGCATAGTGCGATGTCAAGTGCGAAGTGCAGTAGCACTGCCCTCCAGAAAAACCGCTCGCCATTATCTACTCGCCTTTCACCACTCGCCAATCGCTATTTGCTGCCGTCTTGGCTCGGCAGGAGCCTTGCCCTTCCAACTTCTCCACCGACTGAAGTTGATGGCTACGAAAACGAAGCCTGCTGAAAGAGGCAGTGATGAAAAGGTGTGCAAAAAGTTTGGGAGGGTGAGGCTTCCGCCGAACCCTTAACGCCGAATAAATTCGGCGCTCAAAAAGTCCGTCATCAACCACTGGCTGAAGCCAGTGACATGAATGCGTGGTTTAATGACGCAATCAAAGGCAAACCATGCTACGGACTTCAATCCGTAGTTGATGACGAAACCAAATTCATTCATGCTACAGGTTTCAACCCGTAGTTGATGACGAAGAGACTGAGCGCCGACTTTAGTCGGCTGAGATTTTGAACGATGATGGTAGCGTCGGGGCTTGTCCCCGACGGCAATTAAACCGCTCCCACATCGTTGGACGAATGCATCGGATTTTGCCAAAATTTTTATTGCGGCTTAATCCCACGATGTCTACCAGCCGTTGAAAAAAACTGCTGTTAGGCTGAAGGAGGTGAGAATTCTATGCCTGGCTGGTGCGTTTACCCACCTGAAGACATTGTCCCTGATGAGGTTGAGATGCTGGCTGCTCAAATTGAGGAAGATGGAGGTAAGGTGCTGGCAATTTACCGAGAACCCTACGGTGACAATTGGCAAATTTTTTCGTTGCTGCCCTTGATGAAAGTTCAACCGACGCCTTTCCAAAGAGACCTTTCACCGCAGCATGTTGACCGCCTGCAAGAGGTCATTGGCGAGTTAGGACGCTTCCTTGACCCCATAGTGGTCATTCGCACACCTAACGGCGAATACTGGACTCCCAACGGAAACCACCGAAGGGAAGCGATGGTCAGGTTGGGCAAGGGAATGATTTCAGCAATAGTTGTTCCCGACCCTAAAGTTGCTTACCAAATCCTCGCCCTCAACACCGAAAAGGCTCACAACCTCAAAGAGAAGTCGTTAGAAGTCATTCGGATGTATCGCGGGCTTTTGAGTGAAGATGGAAGTATACGCGAGAGCGATTACGCTTTCCACTTTGAAGAGGCTTACTACATCACCCTCGGTTTGATTTACGAGCGGAAGGAGCGGTTTGGCGGTTCGGCTTATGTGCCTATCCTACGCAAAGTTGACACCTTCTTCAATGACCCGCTGCCAGAAGCGTTGAAAGAGCGTGAGCGAAGGGCTGAGTTGCTTGAAAGCGTTGATGTCCTTGTTGAGCCCATCGTTCAAAGTTTGCGAGAGCGAGGCTTCAATCACCCCTTCCTCAAGCAGGCAGTTGTCTCAAAAGTCAATCCCATCAAACGAAAGCGCATCGTTGACATTTCTTATGACGAAGCACTCAACCGAATGAAGCGAGCCCTTGAGAAACTTGACCCGTCAACTATTAAGCCAGAGGACTTGGCAGCAGCAATGGCTGAGGAAGGGTTCTGAGTTGAGGGTTGTGAGTTGAGCGTGTTCCCCTTAATCCCGCAGCGCGCAACTCTCAACGCGCAACGCATTGATGGGGTGAGGAAGGATGACAAGTAGGACGCCATTGTTTGACTTGCATCGCCGAGAGGGGGCGAAGTTTGTTGAATTTGCTGGCTGGGAATTGCCACTCCACTTTGGAAGCATCTTGGAGGAAGCGAAAGCGGTTAGGTCGTCCTGCGGAATGTTTGATGTCAGCCATATGGGGCGAATTAGTGTGCAAGAGTGCAAGCGTGTAAGGGTGCAGGAGTGCAAGGGTGCAGGAGTGCAGGAAAGTGTAAGCGTGCAGGAGTGCAGGAGTGCAAGCGTGGAAGCAAGTAGTGTAGCGGAGAATTTGGACTGGTTGGTGACGATGGATGTCAGGGGTATGGCAATTGGGCAAGTGCGTTATGGCTTTTTATGCAACGAAAGAGGCGGCATCATTGATGACTTGACTGCTGTGAGGTTGGGGGAGAGCGAGTTCCTTCTTGTCGTCAACGCTTCCCGGCGAGATGTTGACTTCGCTTGGATAAGACAGCATTTACCCGATGAGGTTGAACTCTTTGACCGAACTTTTGAGACAGCCATGATTGCCGTGCAAGGACCTGATGCTTTGGAAATCGTGGACGGTTTGGTGGACAGTGGAGAGAAGCCATCCGATTTAAAGCGATTTCGTGTCGGTGAGTTCTCCTTGTTGGGCATCAGGTGTCTCGTTTCCCGCACAGGCTACACGGGCGAAGACGGCTTTGAAATCGTTTGCCCTGCCTATGCTGCTGAAAGGATTTGGTCGGCGCTGCACTCAAAAGGTGTGCGACCTTGCGGGTTAGGCGCACGCGATATCTTGAGGCTTGAAGCGGGGATGTGCCTTTACGGGCACGATTTGGACGAAGATACAACTCCCGCCGAAGCGGATTTGATGAGGTTTGTAGTGATGGACAAAACCTTCATCGGGCGTGATGCCATTGAAGAGCAGTTACGCAACGGGGTTAAGCGCAAGCGCGTCGGGCTAAGGCTTTTCTCTCGCACAACGCCCCGTGAGGGTGCAATTGTGTTGGGTAACGGTCAAATCATCGGGAAGGTCACCAGCGGCGTTTTTTCACCGCATTTGAACACCGCTATCGCGATGGCGTATGTGGAGACCGAATGGGCAAAAACTGGTCAGAAAGTTCAGGTCTTGGTTCGCGACAAGCCTCAAGATGCCGAAATTGTCCCCATGCCATTTCTGCCTTTGCCTTCAAGGAAGGGCGGTGTTGAAAGGTGACGATTTTTGTGACGGAGGAAATGTTGGAGCGTGAGGTAGCGGAATTTTTGGCGAAGCGATTGAGCGCTAATGTCATTGAACAAGGTTCATTGCGCCGACCACGCAGGCAGTTTGACATTTTGCTCCAACTGAATGGCGAGCAGGTTGTCGTTGAAATGGAGATTGGCGAGGGGTGGCGCAAGATTGTTGAAGGAATCGTCCAAGCCAACGATTACAAGGAACGGTTAAAGGCAGACGGCATCATCACTGTCGTTTACCCGACGCAAGTTCGCAAAACAGTTGAAACCCAAGAGCAAGTTCAAAGACTCGCTTTCAACACACCGATGCAAGCGCTTATCCTTACGCCTTTCTTCAATGCTCACTTCCCCGCCATCAAGTTGCCTGAGTTAACCGAACGAATTAGCGATGCGTTGGAGAAATATCGTAGGCAGCGAGTTGCCACCATTTCTCCTGAGTTAGTTGTGAGTGCTTTGCGCGATTGCGTGCAACTTCTGTCCCTTGATTTGCGGCAAAACAGAGGTCTCGCAGACCCAATTCTGGAGACGGTTGTCGGCTCTTTTGATTTGTTCCGAATTTTGGCTGAGGGTGAAGGCGAAGTTCTGAAAGGCAAAGACTTGGAGCATCAACTTCAACTGGCAGCCTTAGATTTGGCGGCTTATGTCCTTGTCAACCAATTGCTCCTTTACCGATTGCTGGAAATGCCTATCGGGTTACCACCATTGAGACCTGTGCAAAGCGTGGATGAATTAACCCGCTATTTTACCAGCGTTACCCGCATCAACTACGAAGCCGTTTACAGCGTTGATGTCGCCAGCAAGTTGCCTGACATGAGAGAAATTCGTCGCCACATCAACGATGCCATCACCGCTCTTTCCGCTTTGCGCCCTGAAGAATTACCGCACGATTTGATGGGGCGAGTTTTTCACGAATTTCTACCTTTTGAGACCCGCAAACTTTTGGGCGCTTTCTACACCAAACCACAAGCAGCCGAACTTTTAGCGGGATTAGCCGTTGACAATCCTGACGCAGTTGTTTTTGACCCTGCCTGTGGGAGCGGGACTTTACTGGTAGCAGCCTATCGTCATAAACGACGATTGCTCCCTTCAGGACTTCTGCCGAGAGAGCAAAGGCGAAAGCACCACGAATTCGTTGAGCGCCAACTTTACGGTGTTGACATCATGCCATTCGCTGCCCATCTCGCCGCCATGAACATGACCCTTCAAGATGTTCACGCAAAGGTCAACTACTTGTGCATCGGAGTGGGGCACTCACTCACCTTAAGCCCAGGAGCGAAAGTTGGGACGATTGCCAGCCAACTTTCTTTGCCTTTTGAACTTCCCGAAGGCGTTGACTTGAACAACCCAGGTCGCAAAAGGGGTGCTGCATTTAAATTGCCGCCAAAAGTTGACATCGTTTTGATGAACCCGCCTTTCACCCGAAGGCAAAGGCTGAAAGCCAATATGTGGGGCAACTACAAAGATGCCTTCCCGCAAGCCCAGAACTATTGGGCATACTTTCTGGCATTGGCGGACAACTTTTTGGGTGCTGGCGGGAAAATTGCTGCCGTTTTGCCGAGAGATTTTCTCAGCGGCGGTCCAAGCCAAGCCGTTCGCGATTGGCTTTGGCGCAACGGGCATTATTGGCTGCGTTACTTGGTCAAAACGGTCAAAGAAGTGGCTTTCAGCGAGGGCGCTCGCTTCCGAGATTTTTTGGTCGTGTTGGAAAAGCAAGGTGACGGCAACAACCGAAAGATAAGCCAAGTTCAGCCACCTTGCGCCATCGTCTATTTGAAACGAAGGCTAAGCGAACTGAGTATGGACGAGGCAGCATCCATTGCCCAACGCATCAAAAATTTGCTGCAAGGTCAAAATTGGGAAGATGACGATTGTGCTGTCGTTTGGTTGCCGCAAGAAAAAGTCCAATCGGGAGATGCCACTTTTCAGTTCTATGTTGCCTTCTCTGACCCTGAAACAGCCGAAACTCTGTTGGAGTTTTTAAGTTCTTTGCAGCAGCGGGCAAGAGACCGATTGACAGCGTTGACAGATGTCGTTCGCATCACTCGTGGCTTGAACCCAGCAAGGAAAGGTGTCATCAAAGCCATTTACGCTGTCCGACCAATTCACCCAGACCGTTTGCGCCAATCGCCTATCATCATTGAAAGGGAGACACAAAACACAGTGATTGTCCGCTTCGCAGATCGGCAACTGAAAATCCCTCGCAGCGCTGTTCGCTTTGGTCTCAAAACCCACGCTTACATTCCGAAGATGGACATTACTGATTGCTGCGATTGGTTCATCTGTCAGCCGTTTCAGAGTTTTGACTTCGTGGAACTTGTGCTGGGCACTAAGGTTGACTTTGATGCCATCAACCGCCAAGCCAACGCGAAGGAAGCCCACCTTCTCGTCGGTTACCGTTTGAACTTAGCCGCACCAGGCACAAGGCTTTTGGCTTTTTATAGCGACGAGAAAGTTGTGGCTCAGCAGGCATTTTCTTCGCTCCACGCTGAACCTGAAATGGCGAAAGCCCTTTGCCTTTGGCTGAACGGTGTAGCATTCATCGTCCAGATTTTGGCGAACCGAGCAGAGACAGAGGGAAGTTTCTGCAACCTGACCGATGAAATGTTGCGACAAACTTTTGCACCCACATCAGAGTTTCTCGCTACCCACCGAAAGGAGTTTTCTGATGCTTTTGAACGCTTCAAGGCAGTTGAATGGCGGTCGCTGCTGGAGCAATTTGAATGCTGCGACAGAGAACGGGAGGAACTGGACAGTTTCCTTTTGAGGTCAATGGGTTTCTCCGACAGGGAAGTGATGCAACTGCTCCCGAAAGTTTATCAAGCACTCGCAAGAGAACTGCGAACACTAAAGGAGGCAATGCAAATCCATCGCCCTGAAGTAGAGGAAGACGAAGAGTGAGAAGATAGACCATTAGACCACAGGACTACGGGACTACAGGACAACGGACTACAGGACTAAGGATGGAAAGGCAGGTGGCAAAACTTGCCTTCTGACATCTCTCGGTCGGTGCTGAAGGAGATTGAAAAGCGTTACGGCAAGCCGAAAGTGATTTGGAAGCGATGGCGCATCACTGACAACGAACTGGAAATGATAAAAGCCAGCCAAAAGGATGGTCGTGCCCACGATGTCACCTTGTTCATCTTCCGCAAGGGTAAGTTGGCGGTCATCCGAAAGCCCAACCACCCAAAAGGAGTTTACCGAGCACCCAGCGGTGCGGTTAAACGAGGCGAGGATTTTGAAGCGGGAACGCTGAGGGAAGCGTATGAAGAGACTGGGTTGAAGGTGAGGCTGAAGCGCTATTTGATGAGGCTGCGGGTGAAGTTTGTTGCTCCTTCGGGTTGCGTGGACTGGACAACCCATGTCTTCTTGGCAGAACCTGTAAGTGGACGACTTTGCCCCATTGACACCCGTGAAATTGAAAGTGCTCGTTGGGTCACTGTTGATGAGTTGCAGACGAATATCCGTAAGGCAATGTTGGAAAGCGGTCGCTCACTGTTGCGATATAGGGTCTGGCTGACGGACAAAACGCTCTCACTGCTGCGTCAAACTGACGCGAGTGTGTTCTAAAGTCAAAGATTTTCTTCCCATGCTACGGGCTTTAGCCCGTAGTTGATGATGCAAGAAACTGAGCGCTGACTTGGAACGGGACGAGGGGCGAGGGACGGGGAAGTCGGGAGGGCGAGGCTCCTGCCGAGCCGAAATGGCAGCGAATGGGGAGTAGCGAATAGAGAATGGTTTTTTCTAAAGGGCAGCGCTCTTGGACTGCCGAAAAATTTCTCGGCACATTAGGAGATATGCCCTATAGTCTTTTCAGCCTGCTTTAGCAGGCTTCGTTTTTGTAGACACCGACTTAGAGTCGGTGGACAAATCGGGAGGGCGAGGCTCCTGCCGAGCCAAAATGGCGGCGAATATTGCACCCTGCACTCAGCACCTCGCACCTGATTTTGGCTCACCGGGAGGTTCGCCCTCCCAAAAACGATGAATCTTCGCCGAATGAATTCAGCGCTTTAAAAATTCGCCATCAACCACTGGCTGAAGCCAGTGGCATGACAGTTTCAGAACACACTCTTTGCCCTCCCGAACAAATTTTTCTGCACACTTGCACTCATGCACGCATATTGGCTAAAGTCAGTGGCATGAGCGATTTCAGAACATACCCCTCCTTCTACTTGCTGAAAACACTGTCGTTCGCTATCATTGATTTCGGGTGTTGCAATTTCTCCCAACGGAGGGGCAACTGTGGCAGAGCAATTGCAATCAACTGTAGGGGTAACCGTCGCTGTTCCTGTCATTGAGGAAAAAGAGGCACCACCTTTTTGGTCTTGGCGTGCCATCACCATCGCTCTGTTCCTGTTGCCATTGAACCTTTACTGGATTGGCGTTACTGAAGGGCTTTGGCACGCTTTGCATATGACTACTCTTTCGCTCCCCATGAACGCTTTGATGTTGCTTTTGGCACTTGTTTGGCTGAACCGAGTCTTTTCGTGGCTTTTTCCGAGATGGGCTTTACAACCGAGCGAATTGCTTCTCGTTCACATGGCTCTGACCGTCCAAAGCGTTTTCATAGGTCACGATGCGATGGTGAGCCTGATGGGTGTCATCCCCGCTGCTGCGTGGTATGAAACCCCTGCCAACCGATGGGAAACCCTTTTCTTCCGTCACCTTCCCGATTGGTTGGTCATCATTGACAAATCTGTCGTCCGAAACTTCTACTTGGGCGGCATGAACTTTTACGGTTCGGGTTTGGAGCGCTTTTGGCTCAAACCAACCCTTTCGTGGACTTTGCTCTTGACATCGCTTTTTGTCGCTTATTTGGCTTTGACAGCGCCTTTCTATCGTCGTTGGGCTCACGAGGAGCGGTTAGCTTTTCCAATCTTGAGATTGCCCCTTGACATTGCCGAAAGGCGATTGAGATGGCGTGGTGGCTTGTTTTGGAGTGGGTTTGCGGTCGCTGCCTTCGTTGACATGGTGAACCATCTAAATTGGCTCTACCCACGCATCCCCTTCCTGCGAGTTCGCGCTCGCGACCGAGACCTCGCTTGGTATTTGACCGAACACCCTTTCAACGCTATCGGCTCAACGCCTTTGGCTCTTTATCCTTTCATCATCGGCTACGGTTACTTGATGCCACTTGACTTGTGCACTTCAGCATGGTTTTTCTACTTGCTTCGCAAATTGGAGCGGATTTGGGGAGCGTGGAGGGGATGGCACCAGTTGCGTCGTTTCCCTTACGAAAACGAGCAAGCAGCGGGTTCAGCCTTAGCCATCGCCATTTTGCTTCTTTGGCGAAGCCGAGCGACTTTGGCGAATTTCTTCCGAAACTCAAAGCCTTTATCCCAACCAATTCAACCACCTATCGTTTCCCTTTTGTTGACAATTTCCGTTGCTATTTGTCTGGTGATTGCTGTCAAGGCAGGCATGGGCTTGGGGACGGCGATAGTCTTTTGGGTGCTTCATTTCCTCATCGCTTTGACGGTTGCGAGGTTGCGAGCGGAAGCAGGACCACCTTCACATTCCCTTCTCTTTGCTAATCCGCAAGACTTGCTTTTAACGACCTTGGGAACCCGTTCTTTCCGACCACGCGAGTTGACTGCTTTGGCTTTATTCTTTTGGTTTAACCGTCTCAACCGAAACCACGCTGCTCCTGTCATCGCAGAAAACTGGCGGCTCTCGGAACTCATCGGTGCATCTTTCAACCGTTCTGCTTGGTTGATGGTGCTGATGGCTTTCCTGAGTATTGTCGGTTGCTTTTTGATTTACCCTCACTTGTTTTATCGTGAGGGCGCTGAGACCCGCATTGGCGAAGTTGTTTGGGTCGGGCAAGACACTTTCAATAGGTTAGCGGCGTGGGTTGGAAACCCTACCCATCCTGACTCTTGGGCTCGTGCGTTCGTGATGGGGGGTTTCGGTTTTACCCTTTTGCTTAACGCCCTTTACCATCGCCTACCTTGGTGGGGATTGCATCCCCTCGGCTACTTGCTTGGGACAAGTTACGCCGTTGACTTCTACTGGCTTTGCCTCTTGCTCAGTTCAACTGCCAAGTGGTTGCTGCTCCACTATGGTGGAGCGAGAATTGCACAACAGGCAACGCCGTTTTTCATCGGCTTGATTTTGGGTGAAGGTTTGGTCGCTTGCGGTTGGAGCGTTTACGGGCTAATAGTCCACAAGCCGATGTATGACGCTTGGTGGTAGTTTGACCACTCGCCATTCGCTATTCGCCATTCGCTTCGCCCTGCGACTTTTTAAGGTAAGCCAGTTTTTCTGGTCTGATGCCTTCAGTGAACTTAGTGAAGTCTAAAGTCCAGAAGCCTTCCAAGTTAGGCACCCTTACAAACATCGGATAAGCGCAAAGGATTGAAGCCAATGAAATTTTCGTTGTCCGCCTCAGGACATTCAGTTCCGACCAGAGACGGAGAAAGTGGACGCCCTTAGGGTGTTGGGTCAATAGGGACTGGATAAGGGTTATCAGCGGTGCTTGGCGTATAGTTTCGTGGGCTGCATACTGCTGCAATTCTTCCAATCGCGGGCGTGGGATGTGAATCCATCGGTCGTATCGGTTCGTCCAAATCAACTTGACAAGCCCACTTTTCATCCTCTCAAACCGAACGATTCCTCCAACCTCAACTTTTCGCTTTTGATACCAATCCGAAAGCCCAAAGCACAACCCGATAGGAAGGTTGACCCAAAGCCCGAGTTCGTTTTGGGCGTCATCAATAACCCTCAAAAATTGCAACTGCGGTTCAGGTGGGAAGAAGGGAACATCAATGCGACGAATTTTCAAGGTGCCAACTTGCAAGTGGGGGTAAGTGACAGGGATGTCAAGCCGCTTCGGCGGTTTCAAATCCTCAGGGACTTTGACTTCTGGCTCCCCTACCTCTTCATAGTTGGGTTCTTCAACAAATCGCCTCAGATCGTCGTCAATCGCCTCAACAGGCAGAACCAAATCCAATTGCCCTGTCAACTCCTCAGGCACTGGTGGCGGTGGCGGGGGAATGAGAGCAGGTGGAACTTCTATGAAATCAATTGGGGTTTTGTCGCTCAACCACCAACATTGACCTCCCAACTCCACAAACCTCTCGTCCCGAACTAAGAGAGCGAAAAGCGAACGGATTGACCTTTCGTAGTCAGGGTCTGTTGGCAAAACTTCCAAAATTTGTTCGGCAATTCTGGTCAAGGGAACGGGATAAGGTTGAGTTTCAAGCCAAGAAGCAATTTCATCGCTTATCTCCCAACCCAATTCTGTCGTCAGTCCCTCAGCAGCGGTGAGCAATTGTTGAAGCCTTCTGGTCTCCACAAACCTGACTTTTTGCTCTGCTTGCTGCTTTAACTCCTCGGACTGCTGTAGGAGTGATTTTGTCAAGTTCTCTTTGCCTTTCTCCGTTATCCAGTAACCGAATGACAAAACTTGTAACCCATCGGCACTCAAAAGTTGAGCGAATGTTGAAATCAGTTCCATTTGCCCCGATTTCTTTGCCCAAAGGATGAAAAGGAGTTCGCGATGTGATAGGGGCATTTGGGCTGAATCTAAAACTGCCTTCGCCAATTCAGTTGGGTTGTCGTTTTGAGTGCGGGTTGCGGAGCCTGGTGTGAATAAGGAAGGGATGAGCGACAGCAGCCATTCAGCGAAATCCTCCCTTTGCCAAAACTCTTGGCTAACAGCGTCTTCTAAGGACATGCCTTCAATTTGCGGTAGCCACTCAATTAGCCCGAAGCGACCGTCGTCCATGCTGAAGCAAAGGCTTCCGAGCCGGGAACTCAAAAAGGAAGCGATTGTTTCCTCCAAAACATCTTGCATTTGAAAGCGCCAAGGTGCTAAAAGGGCAGCGATTTCTTCGGGACGGAGTGGAACACCTTTGAGCGTCATTATGTTGGTCACCAAACCACCCAAGGGAGCAACGGATGCGTCTTGGCGCCAACGGAAATTCCAAACCCTCCCTTGCAAGACCAAATGCCTGCATTCAAGCAAAATTTTCCTTGTCAAACCCATGAAGATTTCAATGCCGTTAATAACAGACAAATCCCTCGTCCTCTTCCCCTCACTTGCTTCCCAAAGGGCTTGAAAAGCGTTGTGCAAGACAAGCAAATGTGCTCGCCTACTTCTTTCAGATTCAGGGTCAAATTCGGTTGCTTGCTCTGATGGAAGGTTGAAAGTCATTCCCATGCCTCCTTTCCGCTGAGAACTCTGCGACTAAATCGTAGTGGAGTGCTTTAACTACACGAACACTCACAAATTTGCCCAAAAGTCCATTTGAAGGAAGGCTTTTGACCCTCACCACCCCATCAATTTCCGGCGCCTCATATTGAGAGCGAGCATCGTAAGTTCCTTTTTTGCTGTTCCATCGTTCAAGCACCACCTCCAAAACTTTCCCAACAAAAGATTGGTTTCTTTTCAGCGAAATCTCTCGCTGTGCAGTCAAAAGCAAATGACACCGTTCCTCAGCGATGTTGACTGGAACTTGGTTCGGCAACTTATATGCAGGCGTTCCAGGTTCTGGGGAAAAGACAAAAACTCCAACCCTGTCAAACTTCATCGCCTTGACGAAATTAAGCAAGTGCTCAAAATGCTTGTCTGTTTCGCCCGGGAAGCCAACGATGAAAGTTGTCCGTATAGCAATGTCGGGCATGGCTGTCCTTAACCGCTCAATCAAGCGGGCGTAAGATTCTGCATCCCCGCCCCGTTGCATGGCTCGCAAAATGTCTGGATGGCTGTGCTGCAAGGGAATGTCAATGTATCGCGCCACCTTTTCGCTTCCCGCCATTGCTTCAATCAGGCGCTCAGACACGGCTGTTGGGTAGCAGTAAAGCAACCTCAACCACTTGAGCCCGTCCAAGCGAGAGAGTTTGCAGATCAAGTCAGGCAGCATCGGCTTGCCATACAAGTCAATTCCATAGCGTGTTGTGTCTTGTGCAATCAAGATCAACTCCCTCACACCTTGTTCAACCAACTCTTGCGCCTCCGCTTCCAACTCTTCCATCGGGCGACTTTTTTGCTTGCCCCTGATGGCGGGGATGGCGCAGAAAGAGCAGGTTCGGTCGCAACCTTCAGCGATTTTCAGGTAGGCATACCAAGGCGGAGTGCTGACGATTCGCGGTGCATATGGCGGTTCGGCGATGACTTCTTGTCGGCGCAATTTTACGCCCAACTTCTCCGCAACAACGGAGGCGATCCTGTCTAACTCCAAGACACCTAAACAGGCGTCCACTTCGGGAACTTGCTTTTGCACCAAATCGGGGAAGCGTGAGATGAGGCAACCCGCTGCAATCAAAACACGGCAGTTGCCTTTTCTTTTGAGCCGAGCCAACCTGCGCAGGTGAGAAAGGGACTCTTTCACAGCCGCTTGCAGGAAGCCGCAAGTGTTGACGACTATGACCTCAGCATCTTCCAAATCTGTCGTCAATTCAAATCCGCTTTCTGCAAGCCAGCCCAGCATATTTTCGCTGTCAACCAAATTTTTCGGGCAACCCAAAGACACAACTGCACATCTAACAGGTTTTTGCATCCGTTGGCACCTCGTCGTCAGAAGGTTTGAGCCGGTGCTACTCAGTTTCTCCGAAAAGGCGAATTTTCCTTGCAAGCAGTCAAAAATTCACGGGCAACATAATTTTGGCACGGGGATAACGGGACAACAGACAAAAGAACAACTTTGTCGCACCACGCATCTTACACAAATTCCGAGCAACGAACAAGATGGCAAAATAAGAGTAGCGTTAGGGACAACGGGACAATAGACAACAGGACAACAAGGAGTGAAGCAGGATGCCTTTCACTACGGACCAACGCCAAAAAATTTCGGAGGTGTTGCGAGAAAAGGGGGTTCCCGAAAAGTGTCCGTTGTGTGGTCAAGGGGAATTTCGCTTGCCTGACTCCATCGCCTTCATCCATGTGTTTGAACCCAGCAGAACAATGGAAACACTTGGCGGTCAAGTTGAATTTAGTTGGTTTCCTGCAGGCAGCATGCCTTGTATCATCTTAATTTGCAACAATTGCGGGAACACGCATTTGCTCAATTTGAAGATGTCAGGCTTGTGGGACGAGTTAGGGCTTGAAGAAGTGAGGGTAAGGGAGGTCGTAAAATGAAAAAGCCCACAAATGGTGGCATGAGACCACCTGAACGGGAAATTGTTGTCCATCGCATAACGAGAGTGGAAATTTTTGAAGTCACGGAGCAAGAGTTGGAAAGCCTTGAAGCGGCGTTTGGCGAAGAAAGCCGCAGTCTTGCTTTCTTTTCCAGCACTATCTCCGTCTTCGCTACTTGCTTTATCGGTTGGATAACAACGAGCAAGTCCTTACCCTTAATCACTCATGCGATTTTGGCAGGCATCACTTTTGCGTCATTCTTTCTCGCCCTATGGTTTGCTTTGACTTGGTTTCAAGCGCGGGGAAAACGACCATTTATTATCAACCGAATTAGGGAACGAAGGGGCATGCAATGATGAGGTGTTAAGCGATGGCTGATGGTCGCTACGAAAAGTTAACGCCGATGTTCCGGCAATATCAGGCAATCAAAGCCCGTTATCCCGATGTCTTGGTTCTCTTTAGGTTGGGCGACTTTTACGAGATGTTCGGTGAGGACGCAAAAATCGGTTCGCAAGTTTTGCAGTTGGTATTGACATCTCGGGAAATCGGCAGGGGCAACCGCATCCCCATGTGTGGTGTCCCTCATCACGCCGTTGAACGATATGTAGCCAAGTTACTTGAGGCTGGCTACAAAGTTGCCATTTGCGACCAATTGGAAGAGCCGAGCCCCAAGAAGCGACTTGTCCACCGAGATGTCACTCGTGTCTTAACGCCCGGAACCCTCGTTGAAGAGGCTTTCCTTGAAGCCAAGCAATACAACTTCCTCGTGGCAATTAGCGGGACACGGGACATGGGACAAGGGACACGGGAAAGCAAACAGCAACAGCACTCCGCACCCCGCACTGAGCACTCTCTGCGTTTTGGTTTGGCGGTGGCAGAAGTTTCAACAGGCGAATTTTCGGTGACGGAATTGGATGCAAGGGCACTTTGGGATGAGTTGGCTCGGCTTCAACCCGCAGAGGTTTTGCTCCCAGAGCAACTTGCCACTGACGAAAATTTCGTCGCTCAATTGAAAAGTGTTTGCGAGACGACGGCAATCACTTCTTTTGACCTTGACCCCTTTGCCGAACCTGAGCGGTTGCTTTGCCAACACTTTCAGGTCACGACTTTAGATGGATTCGGTGTGACGGGCATGCACCTCGCTACCAAAGCAGCCGCAATGGTCATCGCTTATCTGCGAAGAACGCAACTTTCTGCACTGGAACATCTCAGAAGCCTGAGCACTTACAGCGTCGGCGAGTTCATGCTTTTGGACAACGCCACCAAACGAAACTTGGAATTGGTGCAATCCCTCAGGGACGGGAGCGTTTACGGGACATTGCTTTGGGTTTTGGACGAGACCGTAACGCCGATGGGAGGACGATTGCTGCGTCGTTGGATTTTGCAACCTTTGCTGAATGTTAATCGCATAAACGAGAGGCTGGAATCCGTTGATGCCCTATATCGCAACACCCTCTGGAGGCAGGAAATTCGCGAGACTTTGAAGAGCGTTCCTGATTTGGAGCGGCTGGTCTCTCGCGTTGGGACTGGAACTGCTAACCCACGCGATTTGGCTCAAATTCGCTCAGCCCTTCAAATCATCCCCAAGTTGAGACAAGTCCTGGCAAGCGGACCTGAACTCCCCACGCTATTACAGCGAGTCGCCGAACGATTGCACACCGCCGATGACTTGCGGCAGCGATTGGAAGATGCTTTGGTTGATAATCCGCCACAAAGGATGACCGAGGGCGGAATTTTCCGCGACGGATACCATCCTGAACTGGACGAACTCCGATACATCGCTCGGCACGGCAAGGAACTGATTGCTGCTCTGGAGGCGAAAGAGCGTGAACGGACAGGCATCAAAAATTTGCGGGTCGGCTACAACCAAGTTTTCGGCTACTACATTGAGGTCACAAAAGCGAACTTGCACCTTGTGCCAAAAGATTACATCCGCAAGCAAACACTGACGGATGTGGAGCGATTTGTCACTCCGGAACTCAAACAACTTGAGAGCAAAGTTCTGGGCGCTGAAGAGCGCATCGGGCAGTTGGAATATCAGTTGTTTGTTGAGTTGAGGCAAGAAGTGGCGCAAAGAAGCAGTGAGTTGCTTGAAACGGCAAGGGCAATTGCCGAGTTAGATGTTTTGGCGACATTGGCTGAAGTCGCCGCAAAAAACCACTACGCACGCCCCATCGTGGACGACAGTGACGAAATCGTAATTAAGGAAGGTCGCCACTCCGTCATTGAACAAGTCCAACGGGACAAACCTTTCGTCCCTAACGATTGCTATTTGGACAACCGAGAAAACCAACTGCTCATCATCACAGGACCAAACGCTGCTGGAAAGTGCCTTTCGCTGGACACTTTCGTTTTCACCGACAAAGGCATTTTGACCTTACAGGAGTTAATGCCCGAAGGTGCAAAATTTGGGCAGTTCAGCCCAATAGACACTGTCTCAGTGAAGGGCTTGGAAGGTAAAGCAACTGCTACTCATTTTTACGATGACGGGGTAAAGCGAACAGTGAAAATCAGAACCCGTTTTGGCTTTGAACTTGAGGGGACGGCTCAACACAGAGTTTGGGTGCGAAAACCCGACGGAACGGAAGGCTGGAAGCGGTTAGGAGAAATAAGGGTTGGTGATTTCGTCGCTATTGACACTCAAATTTGTCTTTGGGGCAACGAGGTCTCAATCCCTCCGATGGAACTTCCGAAAAGAGCGAAAAAATACCGGTTGCCAACCGAGTTGACACCAGACTTAGCCTATTTGATGGGGCTGTTGGTTGGGGATGGGACGCTAACTTATACCCACAGTTACGCTTTGACGACGAAAGATGAAGCCATCAGACAAGAGTTTGTTAGGCTGCACCAAAAACTCTTTGGTTGTCCTGTCCAAAGGTTCGGGCGAATAGGGTGGAGAGTGACAAGTTTGACTTTGCGGCAATTCTTCGCTCATCTGGGCTTGGGCTATTGGCGAGCCGAGGAAAAGCGAGTTCCTGTTAGTATCCGAAAAGCACCTAAACCCATCGTCTTTGCCTTCCTGCAAGGATTGTTTGACACCGATGGCTATGCTGATGGTCGGCGGGGAGATGTCCAACTGACAACCGCATCAGAAGCCTTAGCCAAAGAGGTGCAACTTTTGCTGCTCAACTTGGGGATTTTGTCTTGCCGTCGTCGCAAAATCGTTAAGGGACGAGTATATCACGAAGTTTCACTCTACGGCGAAAACGCTGCCCGATTTTTTGAGACCGTTGGATTCTGCCTTCGCCGAAAACAATTGCGAAAGTCCTCCTTGCCCCCATTGAGGATGCCCAATTTTGGTGTTCCCTATGTTGCTTCGTTGCTCAAACAAACCCACCAATGTATTGTCCAAACATCCAACAAACCCATAGCCCTGAAACGGAATAAAGTCGTCAGCAGTGTCTTCTACAATTACTTGCCCCGAAAAGTTGCTCCCTCATACCGGACTTTGGAGCGGGTGTTAGCGTATTGTCAAGAAAACGGCATAACGGGAACTGCCGTTACGGAATTGGAGCGGATTGTTTCACGCCGACTTTTCTACGACGCTGTTTCTGCCATTGAAATTTCCAAAGCGCATGTCGCGGACTTAAATGTTGAGCCAGACCATGCTTATGTTGCCAACGGTTTCGTCAGTCATAACTCCACCTATCTCCGTCAAGTTGCGTTGATTGTTTTGATGGCTCAGATGGGGAGTTTTGTGCCGGCGAAGGAAGCGAAAATCGGCATCGTTGACCGCATCTTCACCCGCGTCGGTGCACACGACGAGTTGATTCGCGGGCAAAGCACTTTTATGGTTGAGATGTCGGAGACAGCAAACATTTTGCATAACGCTACCGAAAGAAGCCTCGTCCTTATTGACGAAATCGGGCGAGGGACTTCAACCTACGATGGCATTGCCATCGCTTGGGCAGTTGCTGAGGAGTTGCACCGAATAGGCTGCAAATGCTTGTTCGCTACTCACTATCACCATTTGAACGAACTTGAAAACTTGCTTCCTCGCGTGAAAAACTATCGGGCTGCCGTTCTGGAAGAGGGCGACAAGGTTGTGTTCCTGTATCGCATTGTGCCAGGTGGAACAGACCGAAGTTATGGCATCCAAGTCGCTCGTTTAGCGGGTTTGCCAGAGCAGGTCATTGACCGTGCGAAGGAGATTTTGACGACTTTAGAGAGCAACGACCAAAAAGTTGTAACGCCGCCAAAAACAGCCACCCAAATCATCACAACACCTGTTCAATTGCGGCTTTTTGAATTTGCTCCCCATCCTGTTTTGGAGCGGTTGAAGCAAATAGACCCTGATAGCCTGACGCCAAGAGAAGCCCTCTCACTCCTTTACGAACTCAAGCGCAAACTTGAAGAAACAGGCTAAACTTTTTGCCCCACCCTGACGATTTTCCCGTTGGGGATGTGTTATGAAGGCGAAAAAGTTGGTCTTAGGGGCTTTGATTGTTTTAGCATTAGTTGCTGTCGGGCTAATTGACTCCCACTATGGCTTTGCATTTCCAGTTTGGTCAGCCTACTTGGTTCCGATATCAGTCGCTGCCATTGCTTTTGAAACTATTGGTGGCGTGGTTGCGGGCGTGGCTGCAGGTTTGATGCTTTTTTCGGTTTCACCCGCAGCGAAAACTTGGGGCACAGAGATTTTGCTCGGATGGTTAATGGGTTTCATCGGATGGGGAGGTGTGCTCGGTTATTTTCAATGGCAGGCGAGGTCTTTTTACGAGGTCAGCAAGAGACTTCAAGACCAAGAGCACTTGAGGGACGCCCTCATTGAGTTTTTGGTCCACGACCTCCGTTCCCCACTCACCAACATCATTAGCGGGTTGGAGACTTTGCTCATCTCAACAGAGGACAACCTCTCCCCTGAAGACCGCGAACTAATAGAGATGGCGCTGATAGGCGCTCACAGACTTCTGACGATGGTCAACTCCATCCTTGACCTTCGTAAACTTGAGGAAGGCAAGTTCCCGCTCTACCTGAAGGAGTTTGAGCCCCGCGAGGCAGTTGGTGAAGCGATTAAGCAAGTCCAAATTTGGGCTCGTCAAAGCAACATCAACTTGCAAGTTGAGTTTGAACCAAATGTGCCCGAAAAAATGGTTGCCGACCGTTGGGTTCTCATCCGCATCCTCGTTAACTTGCTCAGCAACGCCCTCAAATACACGCCAAGCAGCGGCACCATCAAAGTCCAAGTCTTCATGGACGATGGCTGGGTTCATTTTTCTGTCACCGACCAAGGACCAGGCATCCCGAAAGAATATCTTGACCGCATCTTTGACAGGTTCGTCCAAGTTGAGGCGAGGAAATCAGGTGCAGCGGTCGGAACAGGTTTAGGCTTAACTTTTTGCAAACTGGCAGTAGAAGCGCACGGCGGGCGAATTTGGATTGAGAGCGAAGTGGGCAAAGGGACAACGGTGCACTTTGTCTTGCCACCTATAACTCAGGGAGGATTGGCTAAAGAGGCTGCCGCTCCCGCTTACTTCGCAAAATCATGATTGCCCTTCGCCTTCGTCTCTCTTGACATTTCGGAAGGATTGGATAATTTGGATGATTTCGTTGCCCAACCTTTGAACGATGAATTTGCCGATACCTTTGATTTGCTTTAGTTCCTCAATGGTCGTAGGTTGCTTTTCCAGCAATTGCAGCAGCACTTCGTCCTTAAACAGTCCAGGTGCTTTCCGCTCGTTGACCAATCTTGCTCGCAGAAGCAGCAATTTCCAAAGGAGTGGACGAACTTTTCTGGAAACAATTTTAAGCCTTCTTCGGGTTGCAGATGGCTCTTGGTTTTCAAGAACCCTTTGCCCCTGCTCGGTTAAGCGGACGAAGTGAGAGCCTTCCAGATAGCCTGCTCTGATGAGTTCCCTTATAAAGTTCTCAACAGCAGGTAAGGGGTTAGGGAAGAAAACACCCCAACTTTCAGTCCGAGCAATGTAACTTAGCCAGTTGGCTCGTGTCTCACCACGCAGGATTCCGGCAATGGTTCTCAAACCTATACCTGGATAAGGCATCTTCGCTACCATTTCAAGTGCTTCACGGACTGCTTCACTGCTGCGTGTGAAAATGGGACTTTCCTCGTCTCCTCTCCCTTCAATTTCCTCTGCTTCTTCAAATGCTTCCATCATCGTTTCCGTTTGAAGTTCAGCGGGCAAAGTCGCGGTTTCTTTGGGTTCAAGGCTTTTTCGGCGAGAGCGAACGGGAGTTCGCTTTTGAGTCTTAGGTTTACGACCCATCCTTCTTCCCCCTTATCTCGGCACAAAAGGATTATAGCGTCGCTCTTCACCAATCGTCGTCTTTCGCCCGTGCCCCGGATAAACAATCGTCTCATCGGGCAAAGACATTAAGCGCTTCAGCGAATTTTGCAAAATTTCCCAATTGCCTCCGGGCAAATCGGTGCGACCAACACTTCCAGCAAACAAAACATCGCCCGAGAACAGATACCTGCTCCCGCTTTCATCCGACCAGTAAAGGGCTATGTGCCCTGGAGTGTGTCCCGGCAATGCAAGGACTTGAAAGGAGATGAGACCAATGGTCAGGGTTTGTCCCTCCTGCAGAAACCTGTCAGGTTCAGGAACGGGTTCTGCGAACCAGTTGTAAAAGCGAGCCTGAAAGTGAGCGCTTTTGGCTATCGGCAAGTCAAGTTCGGGAAGAAAAAACGGTGCTCCCGTCGCTTCTTTCACTGCCTTAACTGCCAAAACATGGTCTAAATGACCGTGAGTGGCGACAATGGCAACGATTTTGAGTTGGTGGAAGTTCACCACCGCCAAAATTCGTTCAGGTTCGTCACCGGGGTCAATAATGATGCCTTCCTTAGTTTCCGGGCAACCGACGATGTAGCAGTTAGTTTGAAACGGACTGACGACAACGCTGTCAACCAAAGGATGCAATTGCCCTCACTCCCCACAACTTTTCTTTCGCCTCAAGTTTGGATTCTCTCGCCTTTCATCTCCCGCTCAATCTCTTCTTGCTCCAGTTGTTCAAGGGCTTCATTGGCTTCAGGGTGTTGAGGTTCTATCTTCAAGGCTTCCTTCAACTCCCGCAGTGCTCTTTCCCTATCTCCTAACTTCCAGTAAATCATGCCTAAATGGTAACGCAATTCGGCATCTCTTGGCTGCGCCTTGACCGCCTTTTCAATCCACTTTAACGCTTCCTTGTAATTGCCCCGTTGAAAGTAAACCCAACCAAGGCTGTCCCAAAATGCCGGCTCATTGGGGCGAATTTTCAAAGCCTTGCGAATCATCTTCTCAGCCTCGTCCAACCGCTCACCCAACTCTGCCAGCATGTAACCGTAGTTGTTCAGGGCAACGGCGTTGTCTGGGTCAAGTTTGATGACTTGTTGGTAAATTTGCTTAGCCTTTTCCCAATTGCGCTGCATGTAAGCGATGTCGGCGAGCAACAATAGGGCTTCAGCCTTCGCCTTTTTGTCCTGAATTTTAGCCACCAAGTTTTCCGCTTCGTCCCACCTGTTTTGACGCACCAAGACCATGACCAGAAGTTGCCAAGCCTCTCGGTTTTGAGGGTCAATTTCCATTGCCTGCTTGAGCAACTTTTCTGCTCTCTCAAAGTCTTTTCGTTCCAACGCTTGCTTTGCATCTTGTAGGTGACGAGTTGCTTTGAGGCGCTGGTTTATTCGCAACAGGCTTAATTGCTGTTTTACTTCCTGCCACCACTGTTGTGAAGGTTTGTTTTCAAGGTGAACCCACCAAGTAGCGAGAACAATTAAAGCGATAACAACACCGCAAACAATGTATGATGCCAAATGTCGGCGTTGGGTTCTTTGCTTCCAGTCCATTTTATGGCTCACCTCTGAGCGAAGATGAAACGCTCTATGCCAGCGAAATCCTTCTCAACTGACACCCGCCACCCTCTTTGCCGAAATAAATTTTGCACCGCCAACACTTGTTCCGCACCTATCTCCAAAGCGACGAAGCCGTTAGGTGCCAACAAGCGATGAATTGGTCTTTGGGCAAAGCAACGAATCACATCAAGCCCATCGGAACCACCACGCAAAGCAATTTCTGGTTCGTGACAGCGAACTTCAGGTTCCAATTGTTCCCAATCCTTATCAGCCACATAAGGCAAATTGGCGACGATAACATCAAAAGTTGCTGGAGGGAAAATTGCTTCCAAAGGCTCAGTCAGGTCACCCCACAAAAACACGCACCGTTTTGTCAAGCCAAGCCTTTTGGCGTTTTCTTCTGCCACCTCTAAGGCTTCAGCGGAAATGTCAATGCCGACGACTGTTGCCCGTTCAAATTTTGCAGCAAGGGCTAAAGCAATTGCGCCAGACCCAGTTCCGATGTCGGCAAGCATAATGTTCCCAATGCCCAACCCCTTCAATCGCTTTGCAACGAGTTCAACCAACTGCTCCGTTTCAGGTCTCGGAATCATGACCCGTTTGTCAACCTTTAAAACCAGACTGCAAAAAGGTTGTTCGCCGAGAATGTAGGCAAGGGGAATGCGTTCTAATCGCTTGAGCACTAACTGCTCATAAGCCTGCCATTGCACTTCGCTAAGTTCTTCGTCTCGGTTCAACTTCAAGTTGGTTCGGCTTGTCCTCAAGACATGAGCCAAAATCCATTCGGCATCAGTTTGCGGTTCAGGGACTTTCGCTTCTTGCAAATTTCTGACAGCCCAAAATAACGCTTCGCCTACTTTCATGGCTTACTCCCTCTTGCCTCATTTGTTCCCCACCAAAAAGTTTGAAGCACAAGTTTTGGGTCAGCGTTCACCTTAGCCAGACACCTCAAATGCGCCACAAAATTTGTCACGCAACTCATAAACTCAGTAAAGCGAGGTGGTCTTGAATGCTCAAAATTCAAGTTGCTGTCAGCGACCCTTTGGCTTTAGAACGGGATGCTTTGATTGTAGCGCTCGCTGAAGATGAAAGGCGCCTCAGAGGCATTGCTGCAAAGGCTGATAAAAAACTTAACGAGCAACTAAAGAAGTTACGAGAGTGGGGGAAGGGAGTGTGTTCTAAAAGTCAAAGTTTCCTTCCCATGCTACGGGCTTTAGCCCGTAGTTGATGACGCAAAATTTTAGCGCCGACTTCAGTCGGCGAATTTTCTTGGAGGGTCGGGCTCCTGCCCGACCGCAAAATTTCGGCACGGCATTAGCCGTGCCCTCCAAATTGTCGCCGAATAAATTCGGCGCTTTAAAATTCCGTCATCAACCACTGGCTGAAGCCAGTGGCATGGGTAGTTTTAGAACACACTCTCAAAAACTTGAAGAAGCGAGGTGGTCTTGAATGCTCAAAGTTCAAGTTTCGGTCGGTGACCCGTTGGCTTTGGAAAGGGACGCTTTGGTTGTAGCAGTTGCCGAAGATGAAGAGCGCTTCAAAGGCATTGCCGCAAAGGCTGATAAAAGACTTAACGGGCAACTTAGAAAGTTGCGGGAATGGAAAGAGGTTAAAGGCAAGTTGGGAGAGGTGACAATCGTTCACACCCTCGGACTTATGCCTCCACGACGGATAGTCCTTGTCGGGTTGGGAAAACGAGAGGAACTGGATGCAGAGAAAATCCGACGAAGCATCGGCAGTGCAGTCAAAGCGCTGAACAAAATCGGTTGCGAGCACATTGCCATCGCTCTTGACGATTTCTCCGGGGAAGGAATTGCGCCGGGTGTTTTGGGGCGAGCCGCTGCGGAAGCGGCAATCCTTGCCAGTTACCAATATCGCCGAAAGAGCGCAGGGGATGAGGAACTAAATTTGAATTCGGTGGAACTCGTCGCCACAAATCGGCGCTTCGCTGTGGATGTTGAGAAAGGGATTCAACTTGGCACTGTTTTGGCTAATGCGACCAACTTCGCTCGCAACTTAGTCAATGCCCCAGCATCCGAAATGACACCAACCGCTCTCGCAGAACAAGCAAAGTCTGTCGCCGATAAGTGGGGTCTCAAATGTGAAATCTTTGATGAGCGATGGATTGAGCAAGTTGGCATGGGCGCTTTGCGGGCTGTCTCCATCGGTTCTGACCAACCGCCTCGGTTCATTGTCATGAGATATGAAGGAGCGGAAGGTGCTACAAAAATCGGCTTGGTCGGCAAAGGCATCACTTTTGATTCTGGCGGGTTGTGTTTGAAAACTGCTGAAGGGATGCTTGAAATGAAAGGCGACATGGCAGGGGCAGCAGCGGTCATCGCTGCGATGGACGCAATCGCGCAATTAAAGCCGAAGGTCAATGTCATTGCTTGCGTGCCCGCAACTGAAAACATGCCGAGCGGTAGAGCCTTCAAGCCGGGTGACATTTTACGAACCTTCATTGGCAAAACAGTTGAAGTCGTCAACACCGATGCTGAGGGGCGACTTATTCTCGCCGACGCTATTGCATACGCCAAACAGCAAGGCGCTTCTCCAATCCTTGATGCGGCTACTTTAACGGGGGCAGCCATCATCGCTCTCGGTCCTTTCTGCACAGGCGCATTTGGAAACGACGAGAAGTTGGTGCAGGAAGTGATAGAGGCAGGCAAGGAAGCGGGAGAGCCTATTTGGGCTATGCCCATGCTTCCTGACTACCGAGAACTCATCAAGAGCGACTTCGCCGACATCAAAAACACTGGTGGTCGTCCAGGTGGCGCAATAATCGCTGCTTGCTTCATCGGCGAATTCGTTGGTGACACCCCTTGGGTTCACCTTGACATCGCACCTACTTTCTGGAGCGAGAAAGACACTCACTACATCAGCAAAGGTGCAACGGGCGTTATGGTGAGGACATTTGTCCAATTTGTTCTTCGTCAGTCAAATCGGTGACGGAAAGGGTTGCATTTGAAGAACAGTTGTGCTACACTAACGGCGACGCAGGGTCGGAAATGTGTCGCCGCTGCACCGGACTTCCGGAGGCAGGAGACGCATTCCGCACCGCTGCGAAGAAAAACCTGCCGAAGGAGGTTCGGTCGCAATGCCTAAGTTCAAAGGCACAGTTAAGTGGTTCAATGAGCAGAAAGGCTACGGTTTCATCTCCCGCGATGACGGGACAGACATCTTCGTCCACTACAGCGCTATTGAGGGAGAGGGCTTCCGCACTTTGAGGCAAGGGCAAAGGGTAGAATTTGATGTCGTTGATTCGCCCAAAGGCCCAAGAGCCGACAAAGTGCGTATCCTTCGTGAGTGGTGACCTGAAAGGGAAAAGTCAAAGGGAGCGGTTACAAACCGCTCCCGCTCATTTCACCGCTCGGAAAAATGTTGCCACCCCAAAGGTGAGTGGTGCATAAACTACTTTTTTGAAGCCCACTGCTATTAGTTTCTCGGCAATTGCTTCAGCGGGCAGAAAAGTTTGGATGGAGGCAGTGAGGTAGGAATAAGCCACAGAGCCACTCACCAATCGCCCCACAATTGGAACGACATATCGGACAAACAAGCCAATAGGTGTCCACCACCACGAAGGCTTCGGCTGACAGAATTCAAGGATGAGCGCTACCCCTTTGGGCTTCAAAATTCGGTGCATCTCAATCAAACCTTTTGTCAAGTCTTCAAAGTTGCGGATAACAAAAGCGCAGACTATAGCGTCGGCGAACTCGTCACGCAAAGGCAAATTTAACCCGTCAGCGATAAGCCACGAACATTTCCCTTTTTTGCCTTGAGCATCTGCTTTCCTTTGAGCCAACTTCAACATCTGTGCCGACAAGTCAATCCCTATAACCTTCGCTTTGCTGCATCGGTCCAAAACAGCGAAGGCGAAATCGCCCGTCCCCGTCCCAATGTCCACCACCGTTCTCGCCGAAACAGGTAGCCATTCAACGGCAAACTTTCTCCATCGGACATCACTAAAGCCACTGAGCAAGCGGTTCAGCAAATCATATTTGGGTGCTATGGCGCTGAACATCCTCGCAATCGCTTCCCGATTCCGATGAAGCAGCGGTTCCATCCTTGCTTCCCCCTACTTGCGAAACTTCATTGCGCAGAAGTTAAATGTGCACCAAAATTTTGGCAGGCAGAGTAAAAGAGGTCTTATGCTCAGCCCTTAAGGATGCATCTTGCGAGCGTTTACAAGAAGCAAGGTGAGAGGCGATGTTTGGAATTGGGGCTAGTGAGTTGCTGGTCATTTTCCTGATAGCCCTTTTACTTTTCGGTCCGCAGAAGTTACCTGAAATTGCTCGGTGGTTGGGTCGGGCAACCCGTGAGGCACGGAAGGCATGGGAGGAGTTGCAACGCCAATTGATGAGCAATGATGAATGAGTTGAGCGTCCGAGTTCATCGCTTGAACACTGAACGCAAAACTCACGACGCACAACCTCTGATTAACTGGACAATCTTTTCCGCAGCCTCTTGCATAGTTGCTGCTGGGATCAAAGGCGTCCCTTCAAGCAACTTCCGACCTTCTTCCTCCCTTGTTCCCGTCAACCTGACGACGATTGGAACTTTCAACTCTATCCCTTCAAGGGCTTGCAGAATTCCTTTCGCTACTTCGTCGCATCTCGTTATGCCGCCGAAGATGTTGATGAGGACGCCTTTAACTTGCGGGTCGCTCAAGATCAACTTCAAGCCTTCCCGCACAATATCAGCCCTTGCACCTCCACCGATGTCAAGGAAGTTGGCAGGTGCAGCACCAGCCCTTTGAACAATGTCAAGGGTTGTCATCGTTAACCCTGCCCCATTGCCAATGATGCCAACTTCGCCTTTCAGCCTAACATAAGCGAGCCCTTTCTTTCTCGCTTCCGCTTCAAAGGGGTCTTCTTCAACTTCCTCGCGCCACGAAGCAATTTCGGGTTGGCGATACAAGCCGTTGTCGTCAATCAGCAATTTGGCATCGGCAGCAATCAAGTTGCCGTCTTTCGTGAGAACCAATGGGTTTATTTCAGCCAAATTGGCATCGCATTCAACATACAGCCGATAAAGCCCTTTCGCCATCGCCATAAAAGGTCGCAAAGTCGCTGGCTCTAACTTCGCTTGCTTGTGAAGTTGGCGAATTTGGAAGTCAAGCAAGCCAATAAAGGGGTCAATGTAGGCTTTCGCAATTGCTTCAGGATGGGTCTCGGCAACCTCTTCAATGTCAACCCCGCCCATCGCCGAAACCATAACCAAGTTTCGCTCTTTGCTTCGGTCAACAATGATTCCGAGGTAGTATTCAGCAGCGATGTCCAAAGCCTCTTCAACCAAGACCTTCTCAACTGGCAATCCTTTAATTCGCATCCCCAGAATTTGCCCTGCTACTTGCTCGGCTTCATCGGGAGATTTTGCGACCTTTATTCCACCTGCTTTCCCTCGTCCACCCACAAGCACTTGAGCCTTAACGGCTACAGGTTTGCCTAACTTCTCAGCAATTGCCTGAGCCTCAGAAGGTGTTGACGCTACATCCCCTTTGGGCACGGGAATCCCATACCTCGCAAACAGTTGCTTTGCCTGATACTCGTGCAACTTCATCTCAACCACCTCCGCAAAAAATGATGGCGCAGGAAATGCTATTTTGACAGGGTAGCAATTTCCTGACATAAGCGTCTGTTGCCTTTTGCGAGGTTGGTGGTCAAGTTGGGTTTTTAATTTCATCCAAAATACTTGGCGCTTCCTTTACTTTGGACTAAGGAAGCGTTAAAATTTTTGTCGGCAGATTGGCACAAAATTTCAGTGAGGAGCCGAGGTGAGTGAAATGGAGAAGTTCTACAAACTAACTGAAATTGCGAGAATGCTCCGAGTTTCACCGCTGACGGTGAGGCGGTGGATTAATGAAGGGAAGTTGAAGGCTTTCCATCCCGCAGGGACGAGACTGTATCGTGTGCCTGAATCATCCCTTAAGGAGTTCGTCGGCGCTGAGTGGTGGGAGAAGGTGTCCGCAACTTTCGCAGAAGCGGAAGAGAAAGCCGCCGAAGAGAAAGCAGAGCGCCGGCGACGCCGTTAGTTTCTGAAGGCTACCTTGTAGGGGAAAGGGGCGATCCAGAGGGTCGCCCCTACACGCACTGAATTCACTTGGTTAGAAAGTGAGCATTCTGGTAAGCCTAATCCTTACAACTCAACAATCTGCTGCCTTCACAATTTGCCGAGTTTCGGCTTGGCAGGAACCTTGCCCTCCCAGTTGGATGCCTCTGACAATTGCCCATACAGGTGCTACACTTTTGCCCTGCGAGGTGACAAAATTATGTTGCCACAGAGGCTTCAACGGCTTCTCGGGAGTCAGTTCGTCAAATTGCAGGAGCAAGCCAATCAAGTCTTGGAAGAGTTGAAAGCCATGCGCATTGAGGGACAAGCAGGAGGAGGCGCTGTCCGTGCTGTGGTTTCAGGTATGGGCGAACTTCAATCCGTTCACATTGACCCAAAACTTCTCAACCCAGAAGATGCTGAGATTTTGCAGGACTTAATTGTTGTGGCTGTCCGTGAAGCAATGCGAAACGCTGAGGCTATCCAACAACAAAAGATGCAAGCCTTGTTGCAATCGCTCCCCTTCGGCGGCATCTTGGGCTTTGGACGATAATTCCCTCGACCTTTGAGAATTCCTGTCAATTGCGGTGAGAGAGTGTTCTAAAATTACCCATGCCACTGGCTTCAGCCAGTAAGGGACAGGGGACACGGGGCACGGAACATGGTTGATGACGAATTTTTAAAGCGCCGAATTCATTCGGCGGTAATTCGGAGGGCACGGCTCCTGCCGTGCCGAAATTCTTCAAGCGGTCGGGCAGGAGCCCGACCCTCCGAGAAAATTCGCTGACCAAAGTCGGCACTTAGTTTCTGCGTCATCAACTACGGACTGAAGTCCGTAAGATGGTTTGTTTTGTTTGCGTCATCAACTATGGGCTAAAGCCCGTAGCATGGGAAGGAAAATTTTGACTTTGGAACACTCTCATTGTGGTGACCGAGCATGCGGATGGATTACCCGCCTTCGTTGAAAGCATTGTTGCAGGAACTGGAGCGTTTGCCAGGCATTGGTCCCAAAAGTGCCTTGCGCATCGCTATGTTTTTGCTGAACCAACCGAAGGAAACGATTGACCGACTCACCCAAGCCTTGCAAAAAGTTCGCGAGCAACTCAAGTTGTGTCGGCGATGTTTCAACTACGCTGAAGGTGATTTGTGTGTGATTTGTCAGGACGAGAATAGAGATGGCTCAATCATTTGCGTCGTGGAAGACCCAATGGACATAGCCGTGATTGAAAACGCTGGGACTTTTCAAGGTCGCTACCATGTCCTTCACGGCGTCATCTCACCGATTGAAGGCATAGGTCCTGAAGATTTGCGGATAGGCGAGTTGATTGAACGAGTGCAAACTGAGCCTATCCGTGAGGTCATTTTGGCGTTGAGCCCAACGACTGAAGGGGAAGCAACAAGCACTTACATCGCACGGCTCTTAAAGCCTTTGAGATTGAAAGTCACTCAATTGGCGATGGGGCTTCCTGTCGGTGGCTCTCTTGACTACGCTGACCAGTTGACCGTCATGAGGGCATTGGAAGGGCGGCGTGAGTTGTAAATTGCTCTAAAACTGACTGAACATGCCACTGGCTTCAGCCAGTAAGGGGCAGGGGACACGGGGCACGGGACATGGGAGGATGACGGATTTTTAAAGCGCCGAATTCATTCGGCGGCAATTCGGAGGGCACTGCTAATGCCGTGCCGAGAAAATTCTTCAAACGGTCGGGCAGGAGCCCGACCCTCCAAGAAAATTCGCCGACTAAAGTCGGCGCTCAATTTCTGCATCATCAACTACGGACTGAAGTCCGTAGCATGGTTTGTTTCAGTTGCGTCATCAACTACGGGCTAAAGCCCGTAGCATGAGAAGGGCTTGGACTTTTAGAACACTCTCCAGAGAGTTGTGAGTGCTCTCAAGTAGTGGCACAATTGGAGAACGGATGATGTGCAATCTTTGGGGGATTAGGAGATGCACGAGAGCAGTTTCAGGCAGGAAGTTCTCAATGTCAAGTTGGCTGAACTTTTGGCTCAGAAAGGAGTAGTGGCGCTACCCGAACAGAAATTGCCCGAAGCGCTTCCCGATGTCCTTGTCATCTTTAACGGGCTTAGGCTCATCGTTGAGGGCGAAATCAGCGACCAAGTCGGTGCTGAGCAAAGGGCTTGGAACAAAGCCAGCGAACGAGTTCAACGGGACATCGCCCACATTGCCGTTGCCTTGCTTTATCCGCCACAATTGCGCCACGAACCTTTTGAGAATTTGCTCAAAGCCCTTGAGCGCTCAACTTTGAAATTTGCTGTTTGTGTCCCGCCCATCCCAGAAAAGCCCAACTGGCTTGAGGGCGATCTGGACGCTCTCTGCAACATCCTGCAAACTGCCTATCAACAACTGACATCTGAAGACGAAGTTCAAAAGGCTGCGCAAATTTTGCGGGAAGCCGTTTATGCACTTGCCGACAAAATGCTCTCTTGGGGCGTCACTGTTGACCGACTTGCTGCTCCCTTAGGCATCCCGCCAGAAAGCGTCTCGCAGCGGAAGAGCAAACAAGCCATCGCCATCTCGCAAATTGCAGCTTTAGTTGTCGCTAATGCCCTTTTGTTCCACGAAGAACTCGCCCAAGTTGACCACAGGATGAAACGGTTGCGCCAGTGCTTTGAAGCCGAAAGTGCTTACGACGATTTGTTGGAAGTCTGGGGCTTCATCCTGAACGAAATCAACTACCACGCTGTCTTTGACATCGCCCGAAAAGTTTTGCTGGAACTTCCGGGCTACAAGGAAACTGACGAGGCGCTGAAGCGGTGTGCTGAAAAGGTTTTGGAAGTTGTGCGGATGAGGGTAGCGATAAGGCACGATGTTGCTGGTCGGCTCTACCATTTGCTGTTGGGCGACATCGCTAAACCGTTGGGCACATACTACACTTCCGTCCCAGCAGCGACTTTGCTTTTGAGGTTGGCTTGGACGCCACATTGGTGGCAGCAAATTTCTTGGCACGAATTGAGTGCCGTCGGTAACTTGAAAGTCGCTGATTTCGCTTGCGGGACAGGAACTTTGCTGATGGCTTCCCTTCAAGCCATCCTTGACAATTTCCTTCGTGTCGCTTGGCGCAACGGGGACGATTTGCCAAAGCAAAGACGAGAACTGCTCAGGAAGTTGCTTGAGGAGGGGCTTTGGGGCTTTGATGTTTTGCAATCGGCTGTCCACTTGACAGCGACAGCGTTGACCTTGCCCATCCCTGAAGTGACCGTAAAAGGCATGAACCTTTATGCCCTTGACTTGGGTGTTCGTGGAGGCGAAAAGCGACTTGGGAGTTTGGACTTGCTGAGGGGAACGGCTCAAGTGACCGTTGCTTTGCGACCGATACAAGTGCCGAGGGCGAAAGGCAAACGGGTGACTGCAACCCAAATTCGCCAAGAGCAACTGCAACTTCCTGAACAAGGGTTTGACCTTATCTGCATGAACCCTCCATTCACTCGCAGCACAGGCGGGAATTTGCTTTTCGGTTCACTGCTGCCGAAAGAGCGTGAACAGTTGCAGCAGGAACTTCAAAGGCTCATCCAAGACGAGCAATTGCTTGCATCGGCAACTGCTGGGTTGGCTTCTGTCTTTCTGGCTTTGGCTGACAGGCATGTGAAGGAAGGTGGTCGTGTAGCCTTCGTCCTCCCGAAAGCCATCCTTTCAGGTGCGGAGTGGGAAAAGACGAGGGAACTTCTGACGCAGCGTTATGTGGTTGAAGCCATAGTCGTAAGCCACGACCCGCAAAGGTGGAATTTCTCCGAGAATACTGACTTGAGCGAAGTTTTGTTGGTGGCTCGCAAAGTCCGAAGCGAAAACTCAGGTCAAATTCAGAACCGGCGCAAGCAGCGGAAAAGCCACAACCCTTGCCTAATTGACGATGCCGGAAACAATCCGTCCGAGCGAACCGTTTGCATCAACTTGTGGCAAAACCCGCGCAACCCGATAGATGCTTTCTTCGTCGCAGAGCCAATAAGGAAGCAGGAAGTCCCTTACCTTGAACGGGGCGTTTTACACATTTGGGTTGGGCGCGAAAAGTTTGGAGAAGCCTTCGCTTTGGATTGGGACGAATTTTGCTCCCTTGACCATTGGCTTTTGCCCTTCGCTTACGCCCAAAGTGATTTGGTTCGCAAACTGGTTCAACTGTCATATCAGAGCAAACTTCCACTTTGCCCGTTGAGGGAATTAGGTGAGTTAGGACCTGATAGGCGTGGGGTCTGGAACACTTTTGAGCCTGTGGATTCACCGCCTGGCTATCCTGCCTTTTGGGGGCACGATGCCCAAAAAGTTACCACGATGAGCCAAAAACCTAACGCTTACCTGCTTCCATCAAATGTTCAAAGGGGACAACTCTTGTGGAGCAGGTCGGGACGGATATTAATTGCAGAGCGAATGCGGTTAAATACACAACGCCTAACTTCCTTGCTTTTGGCGCAACCCGTCTTGAGCAATGTGTGGTGGCCGCTTAAACTGAAAGGTCAGTTAGATGGAGATGCGGAAAAGATTTTGGTGCTTTGGCTCAACAGCACTATGGGCATCTTCCTGTTCGTCGCAAGCCGCGTGGAGACGCAAGGTGCTTGGGTGTCTTTTAAGCAGCAACGCCTTTACACTATGCCTGTTTTGGATGTCCGCAAGTTAACGAAGCGACAAAGACAAAAGTTGGTTCAAGCCTTTGACCAACTCGCTGACAAGCCGCTGAAGCCACTATCCCAACTTGCCGATGACCCTGTCCGAAAAGCGATAGATGATGCCATCAGCAACGCACTTGGTTTACCTGATTTGACATCACTTCGCATTGCCCTTTCCCTTGAACCTGTGCTGACGCTGAAGCCGCTAAGGCAACGAAGGCTTTGATTTTCCTTCTCAGCCTAATGCAGGTGGGACGATTTTCCAATAGAGCCCAAGCATACATCGCTTGCACCACCAACACCATCCCCAAACAATGACAATTTGCGTCGCTATAAGAAGTCACCCCCGTTGCATCGGTTTGGCATCATCGTGAATTTCTTTGATTTTGGGATAACTGCCAACGGACGATGCCACCATTCTGGCTTGCTAATTTAGTCAGGCATAGGATATTGCAAGTGCGTTAAATTCAGCCGCTGCAAAGCGTTGTTAAGCCACTCCATCCTTTCTCGCCAACGGTCAAACTCTTCAGGCAGAAAACATAACTCCCGCAACCGTTCAGCGATGTAAGCAATGTCTTCGGGGGTAAGTCGGTGACCAAAGTTCTCCAGCAACAAAGTGATGTCAGCGCGGTCCAAATCGCTTTTACCTTCCGTTGGTCTCTCCCATGCCGCCAGCAATTTCAGCAGTATCAAGTCGCGGGGACTGACGATTTTGACGGGCACACCCTCAAAACTGCCTTCTTGGGCATTCAAGACGGCTGCTCGTTGGTAACGCAATGTGGCGATAATGACATCCAAACGGGTTTCTCCGATTAGGAAAAACATGACCTGAGCCGTTCCTCGTGAGTAGTAAGGTCGCAAAAGTTGCAAAAGTTTGCCTGCGTCCTCTTGCAGCACCAAGATGTCCACATCTTGTGTGGTTCTTGGGATAGCGTAATGCGCCACTGCCAACCCACCCACTAAGACATAGCGGATGCCCTTTTCGTTCAACTGTTCAAAAAGCCAACGGAGGGTCTCCACCCGCATGAACCTTTCACCCTTGAAAGGGTTACCAAATTCGCCCAACGCTGCTGCCGTCTCTAATGCATTTTTGCCAGGCATGAGCATTTCCTCTCGCAAACGAGGAGGGAAGGTCATTTCCGACACCGCTGCAATTTTGACATAGCAAATTCTGTCCTGAAAAGAAACGGTCAATTGTGTTACCATTTTGAGTGGCTTGACTTGCTTGATTTGAGGTGAACGGGATGATTGAAGGCGTGATAGTCAAGCAATTGAAAGTGCACGCCGATGAACGAGGCTGGCTCATGGAAATTTTGAGGTGCGATGACGATTTCTTTGACCAGTTTGGGCAAATTTACCTAACGACTTGCTATCCAGGCGTCATCAAAGCGTGGCACTGCCATCGCGAGCAGACAGACCGTTTGTGCGTTGTCAAGGGTATGGCGAAGGTCGCCCTTTGGGACGGTCGCGAGAATTCGCCCACCAAGGGCGAGTTGAATGTCTTTTACATGGGCGAACGAAATCCAATTCTGTTGGTCATCCCGCCCGGCGTTTGGCATGGCTTTACAGCAGTTGGGGGAGAAACTGCGTTCGTCATCAACTGTCCCAATCGCCCTTACAATTACGCTGACCCCGACGAATTGCGTCGCCCATACAATGACCCAGAAATCGGCTACGATTGGAGCGTGCGACACGGATGACAGAGAGAAAAGATGCCCTGAGTTTCTTGAGCATTGTCATCCCTGCCTACAATGAGGCGAGGCGCTTGCCGCGAACTTTAACGAGAATTGGCGATTACCTGACGGAAGCAGTAAGGCATTGGCGAGTCAGCATGGAAGCGGTTGAGATTATTGTCGTTGATGATGGCAGCACCGATGGCACGAGCGAACTTGCACGCACTTTCTCTGACCGTTTCCCAAACTTTCAGGTCTTGCGCCACTCTCCCAACAGGGGCAAAGGTTACGCTGTGAAGCGAGGCATGCTGGAAGCGAAGGGACAGTTCCGCTTGTTCACAGATGCTGACCTCTCTACTCCCATTGATGAACTTGACAAGATGCTGCCTTTAGTCCTTTCAGGTGAAGCGGACATAGTTATTGCCAGTCGTGGCTTACCGCAATCAGAGTTGATTGTCCGCCAACCTTGGCATCGTGAGATGCTCGGTCGGCTCTTCAACTTGGTAGTGCAAATTTTGGCGACGCCTGGTATTTGGGACACCCAATGCGGGTTTAAACTGTTTCGCGGGGATGTAGCGGATAGGCTCTTCAAACTTCAAACCCTTGACGGTTTCGCCTTTGATGTTGAAGTTCTCTACCTTGCCCGGAAATTCCGCTACCGCGTCGTTGAAATTCCCGTCCGATGGCTCAATGACCCGAACACGAAAGTGCAAACTTTAAAGCATGGGCTTCAAATGCTAAAAGACTTGTTGGTCATTCGCTTGAACGATTTGAAGGGGCGATACCCTAAGTTACCTTCTCGGCTGAGCGTGCCATCATAAAAGCGGTGAAGATTTTTCAAACCGAGGAGGTGTCTGAGATGGCGGCGAAGAAAATTTTGATGCTTGTCGGTGACTTCGTTGAGGATTACGAGGCAATGGTTCCCTTTCAAGCACTTCAGATGGTCGGTCACATCGTTCACGCAGTTTGCCCAGGCAAGAAGGCAAGTGAGAAAGTCAAAACAGCAGTCCACGATTTTGAGGGTGACCAAACTACACCGAAAAGCCCGGACACAACTTCACGCTGAATGCCACCTTTGACGAAATTAAGCCCGAAGAATATGACGCTTTGGTCATTCCGGGCGGGAGAGCACCAGAATACCTGAGGCTGAACGAGGATGTGCTGAAAATTGTCCGCCATTTCTTTGAAGCCAACAAACCTGTAGCGGCAATTTGTCACGGCATTCAAATTTTGACGGCTGCAGGTGTTTTGGAGGGCAAAGAATGCACCGCCTATCCAGCAGTCGGTCCTGAAGTCAAACGAGCGGGTGGAAATTGGGTTGATGTTCCTGTGGACAAAGCCCATGTCCACGGCAACTTGGTCACCGCACCTGCTTGGCCTGCCCATCCTGATTGGTTGGCAAAGTTCTTAGCCCTTATCGGAACGAAAATTGAACCTTGAAATTGGTTGCCTGTTTTGGCTTAAATCTTGGGATTTTGCTTGAGTTTGAAGTGAACGGGTGAGAGAGGGCTTGATTTCTGGGAACTTGCGTGTTATCATGAATGCGGCAGTTGACGCTGCCACAGACCTGACCTTTAGGAGGGACGCGCTGGGTGAAAGTAGCGCTCGCCTATTCAGGCGGTCTGGATACATCTGTAGCGATACGATGGCTGATGGAACGATACGGGGCGGAAGTGGTGGCGGTGACGGTTGACATCGGGGAGGTGAAGGACTACGAAGCCATCAGAGAAAAAGCCCTTCGCATCGGCGCCTCTCAAGCATTCCTCGTGGACGCGAAGGAAGAATTTGCCCACGACTATATCGTCCCGTGCTTGAAAGCCAACGCCATCTATGAAAACGGCTATCCTGTCTCAACCTCAATGGCTCGCCCATTGATTGCAAAGAAAGTCGTTGAAATCGCCCATCAAGTCGGCGCCGATGCTGTCGCTCACGGGAGCACTGGGAAGGGTAACGACCAAGTGCGATTTGAAGTGACCTTCGCTGCCCTTGACCCATCCCTGAAGATAATCGCTCCTATCCGAGAATGGAACATGAGCCGCGACGAAGAGATTGAGTATGCCCAACAGCACGGAATTCCCATCCCTGTGACGAAGGAGTCGCCTTTCAGCATTGACGAGAACTTATGGGGGCGAAGCATAGAAGCGGGGGTGCTTGAAGACCCGACAGTTGAACCACCAGAAGAAGCCTTCCGTTGGACAGTTTCACCTCAAAAAGCCCCTGACGAACCAGAATACATCACCATCCACTTTGAACGAGGTGTCCCTGTTGCTATCAACGACGAACCTATGAACTTGGTTTCGCTCATAAGCCATCTAAATGCCTTAGGAGGGCGACACGGGGTTGGCAGGATTGACATGATAGAAAATAGGCTTGTCGGGATTAAGTCCCGCGAAGTTTACGAGTGCCCCGCTGCAGTTATTCTCATCACCGCCCACCGCGATTTAGAAGCACTCGTTTTGGAGCGGGAGTTGATGCACTTCAAGCGAATGCTTGAGCATAAGTATGCCGAATTGGTCTACTACGGTCTTTGGTTCAGCCCTCTCAAGGAAGCCCTTGACGCTTTTATGGACAAAACACAAGAGCGAGTGACTGGCTGGGTTCAGGTGAAACTTTACAAAGGTTCATGCGTTCCTGTCGGTCGGTGGTCACCATATTCCCTCTATCGGCTTGACTTGGCGACTTACGAAAAAGTCAGCACTTTTGACCAACGAGCCAGTGAAGGCTTCATCAAGATTTTCGGCTTGCCTACAGTCCTGAGCATGCAAGTGGCTCGGGAAGCGGTAGAAAAGCAGGAAAAAGATTGAGGAGCGGTTAAGCGCCCGGCGGTGGCAGTGGGGTAGTCACACCATTGTTGGGGTTGAAAATCTGCGGGATTGAGGTGCTGAAAGCGCTTAACCGCTCCTCACATACATAGCGAAAAAGGGTGACTGGTCAACCAAAAGGGGCAAAGTGCGAGGTTGGTGATGCAGGAAAGGGCAAAAATGGCTTTGGCTGTGTGGCGGACTGAGGTGGTGTGGCGGAAAAAGGCAAAGTGGTTGGGTTGTCCAGTCACCTGAAAATAAATGTGTAGCCTGCGGCTGGGTGGCAATTTGGTGGCGGCGCGGTTGGTGGTTTCTGCCAGTCTGCGGTGGCGTGCGCTGGGCAGGCGCGGTGGTCAGACTTCGGTGACTGGCAGACGGGCTGCCACCCAGTCGCATTTTTATAGACGCACCAAACCCTCAAAAAGTTTCGTCCCAGATCAGGGACTGAAAAATGGAGATTTAAACTTCACTTGCTTTCCCTCACCACGGGAGATCGGAACAAGATGCAAAACACAGGATTTCATGCTACGGGCTTTAGCCCGTAGTTGATGACGAAGAAACTGAGCGCCGACTTTAGTCGGCGAATCTTCTTGGAGGGTCGGGCTCCTGCCCGACCGAAAAAAAAAAAAACTCGGCACGGCATGAGCCGTGCCCTCCAAATTGCTGCCGAATAAATTCGGCGCTCAGGAAAAAATTCGTCATCAACCACTGGCTAAAGCCAGTGGCATGGGCAATTTTAGAACACTCTCAGAGATTGTTGGCAAATCGGTTAAGGATGCGTTATCATGAAGAGCGTGAAAAATGGCTCAGGGGACTGAGGGACAGAGAGAAGAACGGAGTGTGAAGGAAGGATGGAACGCGAAACGGTTTTAATGCTAAAAGAACTTCAGTCGCCTGAGCCAACGGAATTGGTTGCATTGCCTGCTCCTTTTTCGTTTGATAAGTTGCTTGTTCAGTTACCAGCCTACGAAGGTTCTGCGGAATTACTTTTGTGGCTTTTGCGCCGACAGTTGGTGGAAATTAAAGATGTGCCTGCGGAAAGCGTCGCTCGTCAAGCCACCAATCATTTCGCTTCACCAGTTCAGAAAGCCGATGCGTTGGCTGTTGCTGCGGAACTGACTTGGCTCAAATCAGCCCTCCTTTTGCCTCAGCCTGAACCTGAAGTTGTTGAAGCGCCTGAGGAGGAACCTCAGAACGGTGAAATGCTGAGGCGGCGGTTGTTAAGGAATGCAGCCTATGGGTTAGTGGCTCGGTTTTTGGCGGAACGGGGAAAAGTTTGGTCTCAGATGTTCCCGAGACCAGCAAACGATGACACACCCGCACCTTTAAAGGAATTGGTGGTTGGTGACGAACCTTTATCTCTCCTCACAGAGGCGTTGAAGCGAGTTTTAGCGAGAATGGCTGGCGCTCAAGTCCGCATCCCGAGACGAAGGCTAACCGTCCCGCAACGAATACGGATGCTGCTCCAAATCCTGAAGTCAATGCCAGAAAAGATGGCAACCTTTGATGCTTTGTGCTCCGATTGCGAGAGTTTGGTTGAGGTTGTCGTTACCTTCCTCGCTGTGCTTGAACTTATCTGTCGCGGGCTTGTCGGCGCGCAGCAGGATGAGCCGTTCGGTCAGATATTCGTCTTCCTGAAGCAGCAAACTTGAAAGGGGGTTGGGTAAGTGAAAACGAAAACCGTCGTTTGTGTGGCGCCAAAGCAAGTTGTGGTGCAGGAAGAAGAAATCCCAGATGTTGAACCTGGAACCTTCCTCGTCAGGGCGAAACTGACAGCCATCAGCACTGGCACAGAGTTAACTTTGGTCACTGCTGACTTTCCCCCTGACAGCGTTTGGGCTCGGCTCGCCAAGTATCCCCTCAAACTGGGATACAGTCACTTGGGAGAAGTCATCGCCGTAGGGGAAGGGGTTGACAATGTTAAAATTGGGGACAAAGTCATTGGCTGGAAGAACCATTCCCAGTTCGTGCTCTACCGCAAGGGCGAATTTTGCATGAAAGTGCCTGAGGGTGTTCCAGACGAAGCAGCAGTATTGTTTGCCCTCGCAGTTATTTCCCTTAACGGTGTCCGAAGAGCGAAAATTCAATTCGGCGAGAGTGTGGTGGTTTTCGGGCTCGGTCCAATTGGCATCTGGGCTGCTCAATTTTCACGCCTGGATGGCGCTCGTCCCGTCATCGGTGTTGATTTGATACCCGAGCGAAGGGAGTGGGCGAAAAAGGCTGGCGTTGACTTTGTCTTGGACGGCAAGGACAAAGACGAACTGATTGACAGAATTTCCGCCTTGACAAAAGGTAGGATGGCTGATGTTGTCTTTGAGGTCACGGGCAATCCCGACGCCATTTTGGACGAAGTGAAAGTTCTTCGTCGGCAGGGAAGGCTAGTAATCCTGAGCAGTCCGAGAGGCAAGACCCTCTTTGACTTCCACGATTGGTGCAACTGGACGAGTATCAGCATCATCGGAGCGCACACCAGTTCGCACCCAACTCATGAGAACCCAGATGACCCTTGGACTCGCGAGCGCAATACCGAACTCTTCTTTGAGTTGGTTCGCAACAAGGAAATCGTTGCTGCCGAACTGGTCACCCACCGGTTCAAAGCCGATGATGCCCCGTCAGCATATCAAATGCTCATTATGGAACGGGGCAAAACGGGCATAGTCTTGCTGGATTGGGAATAAGCCGAATCAAGACCTCCCACTTTGTCTACCCACCTGAAGTGGGTAGTTACGGTTTCAAAGCAGGCTAAAGTCTGCTGAGTGGGTTGAGAGTTGAGCGTTAAGAGTTGTGGGTCAAGATTTTTTCTCCAAAGCACGCAACCCTCAACTCGCAACCCTTTCAGTCTGAGTTTTCTTAGCCTGCTTCAGCAGGCTTCGTTTCGGTAGTTTGAAGGGTCGGGCTCCTGCCCGACCGAAAAATTTCGGCACGCCGTGAAGCATGCCCTACGAAGTCTTTGGAGGGTCGGGCTCCTGCCCGACCGATTAGGCTCGCCGGGGGTTCGCCCTCTCACGATGAAAGCCGTGTTAAACTTTAACCCTCAAAAGAGCGAATTTAAGTTTGGGACGAAACCACTCCTTTCGGCGCTCAGGTGAAGATTTAGCGGGATAGAAACCAGAAATGAGGGGAACGAGATGGCTGTTTTTCAACCGACGGCAATCATTGGCAACGGTCGCGTCCTCGTCACTTTGGGTCATTCGGCGGAATTGATGGCGTTTTTTTATCCGAGATGCGACCACGCCCAAAATGTCCGAGAGGGGCTAACAGGAGTTTACCTTGACGGCTTCGGTTTCAGTTGGCTTTTCGGACAAGAGTGGCAAAGGCAACAACGCTACTTGAGCGGTGAGGCTGCTGTCTTGACAGAACTAACAAGTCCACTTTTGGGGCTCGGCGTCAGCGTTTGCGATTTCGTCTCCCCTAACGAACCCGTTCTATTTCGCCAGTGGCAAGTTAGGAGTTTGGACGGTAAACCGAAGCGGTTAAGGCTTTTGCACTACTTTGAGTTGACTTTGGGCGGACATGATTGGCAACAAGCCGTTCAAGTTATTACGCTCCCTCATCCAACGCCCCGTCCAGCAGTGATTCAGTGGCGCGGGAATTTCTGGTGTGGAGTTTCAAGCGATTTACCCTTCCAACAATGGCAGTGTGGCAAGGCACTCCCTAATGCCCACAATCATCCTAAACCCGACATGCTTGACGGATGGCTTAACGGTCAGACCTTGGAAATTGGCAAAGTTGCTTTTTCTCTCGGTTGGCAAATTTCCATCCCACCCTTCGGTTCTGTTGAACGGACAATGGTCATTGCCTTTGGAGAGAGCAAGCGGGAGGTCATCCACAGGTTAGGGCGAAATTTGGCGGATTCCTTTGAAACCCATCACGAACGACACCGATTTGAGTGGGGGCAATGGTTGAAGCGAGTCAAAGTTTCGTCTTTGCCTTTAATCACCAATGAACGCACTAAGTCAGTTTTAGAAGCGGCGCTATGGACAATGAGATTGACTTGGGACAAGGGGGCAGGAGCACCCGTCGCAGCACCAGAGTTTGACCCAACTTTTGAAGCGAGTGGCGGATACGGTTTCTGTTGGTGTCGCGATGCTTCTTTTGTCGCACATGCCTTCGCACAACTCGGTTTGGCTCAAAAAGCCTCACGCTTTTTTGATTGGTGCTCAAAGGCTCAATCGCCTGATGGCTACTTCAACCAGCGTTATTGGCTTGACGGCTCCTTAGCACCTGCTTGGAGCGAAGACCATGACAATTTGCAGGTTGATGAAACTGCTGCGGTCGTTTGGGCTGCAGCGCAGGTCTACCGCAAGTTGAGGGAAAAGCCAAGCCAGCAAGTCTGGGAGTCAATCAAAAGAGCATTAAAGTTCCTATCAAGCCACTTGGTTGCTGCTGTCCACAAGGCTGGGATGGACTTGTGGGAAACTCTTCGCGGTCACTTTACTTACACGCAAGCAGCATTTGTTGCCGCTTTTCAAGCAGGGGCGGAACTGGCAAACCTGATGGGCGAACAAAACTTGGCGAAACAGTATCAGGGGTTAGCGCACGAAACGAAATCTGCCTTGCTGAAGCGCTTTTGGGCAAGAGACGGTTTCCTTCGCGGTTTCACCCCTGATGGTCACCCCGACCCAACACCCGACGCTTCCGTCTTGGGCGTAATTGAACCCTTCCGTATCCTTGACTTGACAAAATCTGAGGAACTGGCAATGGCGGAAAGGACTGTGAGGCAGGTGATTACTCACCTAACGAAAGAGACACCAGAGGCAGGGTTAGCAGTTTGGAGGTTTTCGGGTGACGGTTACGCTTGGGGAATGGCGAGCACACCAGCAACTTTGTGGCTTGGGCTTTCCGCTGCTGCATTGGGTGAAGCGACGGGCAAAAAGGATTGGTGGCATACTGCGAGGAAGTGTTGGCTCGCTGTCACTCACCACACTACCCCTGCCGGTTTGGTTGCAGAAATGTTTGACCCGTTCGGTGCAGGTTACTGGGCTGTCGGACATGGTTGGTCGGCTGCATGGTTGGTGCTGCTGACAGAAAGACTGACTAAGGCAAAGGAGAGGCTTGTTGTGCTAAGATGAAAGGTGTGGGATGACGGATTTTGGGAACTTAGAGGTGAGCGCCATGCAAGTGATTTTGCGGGCGTTCGTTTGGGATTTTTCGCCAGAGACGATGCCCTCAACTTTTCGGCGCTTCCGTGAGGAGTGGGGCTTGGACGGTATCAGTTTCGTCGTCTCAAACCCTTCAAAACTTTTGTTCCTGCCAAACGCCGAGGGTGAGAAATTGCGATATGCTGACGAGGGTGCTGTTTGTTTCCGACCCGAAAAAAGTTGGTATGCTGGGTTATCAGTTATGCCTGTCGCCAGTGAACTTTGTGGTAGGCATAACCCTTTGAAGGAAGTGACCAAACACGCTAAGGCTGTCGGTCTCAAAGTTTCGGCGGTCGTCTCTTGCTGTTATAACCCTTTGCTCGGTAAACTCCACCCTGAGTTGACAGTCCAAAACGCTTTAGGGCAAAGGCTTTTGCATATCCTATGCCCAGCCAATCCCATTGTCCGTGAACTTCTCGTTCGCATGGTTGGGGATTTGGTCACCAATTACCCTCTTGACGCCGTTGAACTTGAAGATTTGGGCTACTTGACCTTGACGAAAGCAAAGGATTTGGTCACTGATTTGACGATAACTCCCGCCATTGACCACCTGTTTTCCAGATGTTTTTGCCAGCACT
>Ga0209393_1000081_pt1 | contig 45940 bp, 34 predicted proteins | sample SSWtaG_2_FD_184117 | JGI IMG/M metagenome (GOLD analysis project Ga0209393, IMG submission 184117) | Hot spring microbial communities from Sandy's Spring West, USA to study Microbial Dark Matter (Phase II) - SSWsed_130316 (SPAdes)... | ecosystem: Environmental > Aquatic > Thermal springs > Hot...
GTGCAAGAGATGCCGCCTCTCAATCGTCCCGTCATGGGCACGATTGGCTACCACATCCGCTCAGGCAAACACGCTTTGACCGAATACGATTGGGAGCGATACATGGATTTCGCCGACAAGCAATTGGGGCATGCCAAGCAGTAACGGTCACGGCGAAGACGGTTGAGGTGGCGACAAGGTGAAGGTGGCGAGGAGCGAGACGCCTTGGGGCGTCACCCGCACCGTGTGCAAGTTCAACTGCAACGGCGAAAGGTCAAAGCGCAGGAGTGGGTTGAGGTTTTTGAACCGCTCCTGCAGCCAGTTGGGAGGCAAGGGCAAAATTTGGGCGACGGTCGCCCGTTGCAACCGCCAATGCACCTCGTTGCCGTTGGCGGGAAAAAGTTCGGTCGTGGCGCTGAAGGGCAATCGCCCAAGGACGGTGTCACTGACGGTGATGCGCCAGCGCCCTTCAATGTCGGCGCTGCCGTCTCGCAAAGTAATCCGCAACCCTTCCACGCCTTCTTTCGCCGCCCGCTCGGCAAGGTAGCGCTGCAAAGAGGCGGGTGGGATGAAGCCCGACAAAGTGCCTTCCGACGCCGACACCAAAACGAGCCGATTAGCCCGCAGCGAACCCTTCAAGTCAAACCGAACCGTTTGCGCTTGTGCTTTCACTTCCGCAATCGTCAGTCCTTCATAATCAGCGTCGCGGAGCAAAATTGTCACCTCACCGATGCGCCCTTCTTTTTCGGGCTTGCTGGTGAACTGGATGGGCAACATCTCTAAAAGTTGACCGCCGCGAAACGACAACTCGTCTACCGTGATCGTCATCTTGCGGAACTTGCCCCGCAGGGTGGGCAAGCCCGGCGCTCCGTCCAGTTCCACATCCACATGGCGGGCGGGCAAGGAGCGCCGCAGCGCTTGCTCCATCTGTCGCTCCACTCGCTCTGGCGTCGCCTGCGTGAATAGCAACAACAGCAACACCCCAACGGCAATTAAGCCCTTCTCCATCGCAGGTCACCTACCAAGCAGTTTAGCATCTTCAACAAACTCAAGGACGCCTTTTCGGTTCGGGGCGTTGGTTTTCTTTTTCGCCTCCCAAGCCACTCGCAATGCTTCGCGGGCGGACGCAAGGTCGGCAGCGATTTGGTGCTGTGGGTCTTGGATGGCAGCCAACAAGTCAGAAAACGCTGCTTGGACGAGTCGCCGATAAAGGCGCCCCTTGTCCATCGGCAACTGCCGTTCCTCAACGACAATCGTCCCATCCCGCAGCAACTCCAACCGAAGGCTCAATGGTAGCCAACCCTCAAAGGTGGCGAAGCCGTGCTCCAAAGCGATGCCACCAAAGTTGCGTTCCAATGCTCCCACGCGGTCAAAGCAGTGATAGAACGAGCCGAAAGCATCTTGGCGGGCAAAATGGACAACGCTCCACGCCTCAAAAGGTGCATGAGCGAAAGTGGCGACAGGGTCGGGCACTTCGTCCAGCAGCCACGCAAATAGGTGAAAAAAGTGAACGCCGTGTTCCACCAACACACCCCCGCTTTGGCGCTCATCCCAAAACCAGTGCTCAGGCGCTAACCCCTCGCGACTGGCGAAGTTGACGAACCAAACTTTTCGCACCCCACCCAACTCCCCCGAAGCAATTCGCTCTTTCAGCCACGCATAAAGCGGGTGATAGCGCATGATGTGGTTGACGACGGCACGAACGCCCGACGCTTGCACGGCAGCGATGACCGCATCGGCTTCCTCAGGCGTCAACGCCAACGGTTTCTCAATGAACAAGTGTTTGCCGTTTTGGGCGGCGGCGATGGCGATTTCGGCGTGAGTGGAAGGTGGCGTCAGGACACAAACGATGTCCACTTGCGGGTCGCTGACCAGCGTTCGCCAATCCGTCGTCCAACGCGGGATGCCCATCTGTTCGGCGAAAGTCCGCACTTTTTCCGCCCTCCGACCCGCAACGGCGTAAAGGGTGACTTCGGGCAATTCTTTCAAGGCGCTCAAAACGAAAGCGCCGAAAGCACCGTAGCCGATGGCTGCCACTCGCATGTTCCCTTACCTCGTCTGCCTTTTGCCCCATCCGCCTCCGCCAGGAGTAACGATGCGGATGGCGTCGCCCGCTTCCACGCTCAGCGAAGTTTTGCCCTTCAACCGCACCGCTTGACCGTCTCGGCGGATGAGCCAATCTTCCCCGCAACCGCCACTACCGCCACCGTGCAACCCGTAAGGTGCCAACTTGCGCCGCTCGGCGACGATGGAAACTTGGGCGGGCATGAGAAACTCAATTTCTCGCACGATACCCGCTCCGCCCCGAAACTTGCCTTCCCCCGCCTTTTCAGGCGCCAATTCGTAACGCCGAACGCGGATGGGCAATTCCAACTCCAGCGCTTCAACGGGCGTGTTTTGGGTGTTGGTCATGTGGACATGGACGCCGCTAACGCCGTCCCGATAAGGGCAAGCCCCTGAACCGCCGCCGATGGTTTCGTAGTAGGCGAACAAGCGCTGACGCATCGGGTCGTAACCGCCAAAGGCAAGGTTGTTCATCGTCCCTTGACTGGCAGCGGGGATGCGATCGGGCAACGCTTGCGCCAGCGCCCCAAACACGACATCCACGACCCGTTGCGAAGTTTCCACATTGCCCGCCCCGACAGCGGCGGGAAAGGAGGCGTTGACGACTGTCCCTTCGGGTGCGATAACCTCAATGGGCACAAACGCCCCTTCGTTCAACGGCATCCCTTCAGGCGCCAAGCAGAGAAAGCAGTAACGCACCGCTGCCAAAGTGACTGTCAGTGGACAATTGATGCTGCCCTGCCGTTGCGAGGAAGTGCCCGAAAAATCTGCGATGGCTCGGTCGCCGTCAATCGTCAAAGTCACGCAAATGGGGACGGGTTCATCGGTGATGCCGTCATCGTCCAACGCATCGCGGAAGGCGTAAACGCCGTCAGGGATTTGGGCGATGGTTACCTGCATCATTCGTTCGGTGTAGGCAAGCAAATCGGTGACGGCTTCGTTGAGTTTTCGCCATCCGTAGCGGCTCAGCAATTCGCTCAACCGTCGTGCTCCCAATTCGCCGACGGCTTTTTGCGCTTCCAAGTCACGGCGCAACTGGTCGGGCAAGCGGACATTGGCTTGCAGCAATGCAAGAGCGTCGTCGTTGAGTTTGCCTTTCCGCCACAACTTGATGGGCGGGATGCGGATACCCTCTTCAAAGGTGGAAGTCGCCGCAAAGAGCGAACCAGCCTTTGCCCCGCCGATGTCAGCGTAATGGGCGCGGCTGGCGACGAAACCCCAAAGTCGCCTCGCCCCTCGCCCCCCGTCCCTCGCTCCGAACACGGGCACAATAACCGTCACATCAGGCAAGTGCGTCCCGCCCCGAAAAGGGTCGTTGAGGACGATGACATCATCGGGGGCAAACTCATGGAAAGTTTCTCGCACGACTCGCACTGCCATCGGCATGGAGCCGAGATGGACGGGAATGTGAGCCGCCTGAGCGACCATCCGCCCTTGCGCATCAAAGACGGCACAGGAAAAATCCCGCCGCTCTTTGATGTTGGGCGAAAAAGACAGGCGCGTCAACGCGTTGCCCATCTCTTCAGCGATGGCAGCGAACAAGTCGGCGAAAATCGTTCGCTCCGCCGCCGTCAGTCCCATACCTCTCAGCCCCTTTTCAGTTCTTTAGGGCGAACCGCCGTTCGCCCCTACCATTCGCTACTCGCTGCCGTCTTCCGTCGTGGCTGACAGCCACTCCAACAATTTGCCAGTCGCTATTTGCCCGTCGCCATTCGCTGCCGTTTTCGTCGTGGCTGATAGCCTTGTGGCAGAGACAAGGGTCTGCCCCTACTATTCGCTATTCGCCACTCGCTGCCGTTCTCAGTCGCCAGTCGCTAATCGCCAGTCGCTACCGTTACTGTGGCTGTTTAGGACGAACTGCCGTTCGCCCCTACTGTTCGCCACTCGCCACTCACTACTCACTGCCGTTTTCTCCAGTCGCTAATCGCCAGTCGCTGTCATTTTCAAGGGTCGGCAAAATTGTAGCCGAAGGTGACGGTGATGGCGTGCGAAGTGGAGAAGGAACTCGCCCGACGGTTCACGGAGGCTTTGAAGGATGGAAAAGCCGAAAAGTGCGCTTGCCCGACGGCACTTGGTATTGGCAACTCAAACCCGATTGGTGGCTTGGAGAAGTCCTCTCCTTGGAGTTGTGAGGGGGGCTATCTTTGACCGCCCTGATACGGAAGTCGCCATCGCCGACGCAAAATTCGTGTCGGCTTGGGCACGGGACCTGATGAGGCAGATGCAGGGGGGTGCGTAAGGATGTGACAGACGCGACGGGAGTTTTTACGGCAGGCAGCAAGCCTCGCTTCGGTAACGCTGTTGAGCAAGTCGGTCTTTGGCGCTAACGAGCGGGTTGGCGTCGCCGTCATCGGTTGCGGCGAGATGGGCAACGCCCACATCAAGCACGCTCCTTGCCCTCAAGCAAAAATGGGAAGTGCCCGACATCTTTCAGATGGTTGTGGAGTATCCTGACGGTCTGTCCATCCACTTGATGGCGCGCTTGGGCAATAATTTCGGTCGTCACCTGTCGCCCACTATTTTGTGCCTTTGGATGACGGACAGGAAGTTAGGCGCTTGGGAACTGTCCCCACTCATCCGCTTTATTGGACGCCCTCGTAAAGGTCGGGGAGCAGGTCGGGGAAGCGGCGGTCAATGTGGAGCAAGCCTGCGGTGGTGGGGAACTGACGCTTCTGTTCGTAGTGCTGGCGCATCAAACGGGTGCTGGTGATCCAGAAGGCGCGGGCACCGTAAAAGCGAACACCCATCTCAATGGCAAAGGGATAGCCGCTATGGACGATCTCAGGTTCATAGCCGAATTCCTCCGCCAGTTTCTGAAGGGTTTGCTCTATCTCTTGAAACTGCGGGTCTCCTCGGCGAGCGGGGGCGGTGATGGCGAAAAATTTCTGGTAGCCGACGCCGCCGATGCCGTCTCTGGGCGCACGCCAGAAGGGTTGGCAGACCCGCAGCATTTCTTTCAAGACGGTCTCAAATTGCTGCCGCTTTTCTTGGATGACCCGTTGGATGTTCAATCGGTTGGCGAGGGTGTTGCGCAACGGTTTCCCGATGGTCTGCGCCAACTCCTCCAACAATTCGTCCGCCGATTTCTCCCGCAGGGTGCGCAGCACGCCTTCAAAGTCACCCCCCAATTTTTGCCAAAGTTCGTCCCGATAGGTGGCGGGGTCAAGGGGGATGTCTTGCAAGTAGGCGTCAAACTCACTGGGTTGGAGGAGCCACGGCTCCAACACATAAGTGGAGCCTGTCGGCGTGGCAGCGAGGCGAATGTGTAGTCCCTCACCACAGCGGCGCTCTAATTCGGTCAACTTGCCGATGGCTTGTTCTAATGACCGTTCCCATTCCTCTAACTGTCGCAAAAGGGAAAGTTGCCCGTCAATAGGTTGGTCGCTGCCGAGCAACTCCATAACAGCCTTGCGGGCGACGGAAAGCAGTTCGACGTTGCCATATTCCTGCAAGCGACGAAGGGCTTCATCCATCACTTGTTCGTCAGCGCGTCCTAATGCCCTGAGGCTTCCCCAAATCCCTTGCAACCCCCGCAGGAAGGCGACATGGTTAGCGATAGCGTTCTCCAACGCGTCCTTGTCATTTTGGTCATACCCTTGCTGCTCACGGAGCAACTCATCGCGGACGGTTTGGAAGACAAGGCGCAGTTCTCCGACAAATTGCCGAGCGGCACGCAAGCCCTTTTGCTGAATTAGCGCCGTGAGGCGGTTGGCGATGAGGTCGGTCGCTTCTTTCAGAACGGCAGTTTGGTTTTCCTGAACGCACCGTTGGGCTTCCAAGAGGAGTTGGGTGCGCAGGCGGTTCATTTCCTGCTCAATCCAATCGGCGATATATTGGGCTTGTTGAAGTTCGCCGCCACCAGCCTCTTTCTCCAGTTCCTCGCGGGTGCGGGGGAGGGTGTAGGTGAGGACTCCGCCGTCCCTTGTCAAAAGGCGCTCCAACAAGTCATTGCGGTCGCCCCGCTCTTCCAGCCGATTGGCTTGCAAAAAACCATCCACCTCGCTCTTCAGTTCATCGGCGGAAAGTCCCTGACGGAGGGCGTGGTCGGTTAGGAACTGGCGCAACCGTTGCAAGGCGCCTCGCTTGGCAATTTCAGCGATGGGCACGGCGACGGAAGTCATGCCGAGGCTGTGGATGGGGCGCAATTTCCCCGTCTTAGGGCAAGGTTGCATCCGTAACACCGTCTCAATGTTCGCCCGTGCCGACCGACGGCGGGCGCCGAAGGGCGAACCGATGTCCACCAGCAAACTGCGGGCAACCATCTCAAAAACTTCCTCCTTGCGTGTGAGGAATCCCGCCTCGGATGTCGCCTCTTCCACGACAAAGTCTTCATCATAGATGGGTTCGTTGACTGTCACATCACCGACCTGAGGGTAGCGGAAAGTGAAGGGTTGGCTTTTAAGCGCTCTCGCATTGCAAAAGTGCTCCAGTTCCTTCAATGCCGCATAGCCATTGGCTTGCAGGACAGAGAGGAAAGCGATATTGTTGCGGATGTTAGGTTCTTTTCCGAACACCGAGGGCAGGAAGAATACCCCGATGATAGACGGTCGGGTATCGGGGGCAATTTGGCGCAAGCAATGGCGCACCAAGACGGCGATGTCCAGAAAGAGGGAAGAACCCGTCCCGCCACAAAGCGACCCAACGATGTAGATGCGGGGCTCAGCGCGATGCACAGTGACCCGTTCCCCTTGTTCTCCCAAAGTTGTCCTCAGTTGCGGTTCAATCGCCAAGATGTCCCGCAGGGCTTCAGTCAATCGCCCCCAAACTTCCTGCAGGGACGCAAAGAGGGCGAAGCGCCCGACGGGTCGGATGCCTCCCGCTCCGATGGCATGGCGCAAGATGCCCACATCCAACTCCTCAGGAATCCAATCCCGCCACTTCTCCCGTTCCCCAATCCCTTGCCACACCTCCTGCCAAACTTGCTCTGGGTTGCGGATGAACATAGCAATCTTTTCGGCATCCTGCACATCTGCCAAATCAGGTTGGCTAGTGAAAGCGCCTTGGTCGCAGTCCACAAACAGGAAGCGGATGAGCGGGACGATCCCATAACGCTGCCGCATCAACGCTTTCAGCCGTCGTGCTGTCCAAGTGCCGCTGCCTCCCAAGCCGATGACGAGGGTGGGGGCGACTTCCACCTGCTCTGCCAGTTGCAATTGCCCCACGAGTTCTTGCAAAGACCGAAGGGTGACCGCCATCGTCCATCCCTCCTTCGGTAAGTTTTGCGTCGTCGTTGCCGCCAGCAAATCGCCTCAATGGGCGAATTGCTGCCATTGCCAAAGCCAATAAAGAAAAGCGCCAAGGGCGCAAAGGAAGAAAAGTAAGCGAAAGACCGTATTGGGTAACAAGTGATGCCACCATCGCCTTGCCGCCCGCGACGGTTCGGCGCGCTCATAGCGCAACTCCGTTCCGCCTACCCGACATCTCTCTCTTTCCCGCAGCGAGATTTCCTGTTGGGGCAACCCGCCCCCCTTTTGGATTTGGTCGCCCTTCACGCTTCGGACGCGAATTTCTGGCTTCTCCGCTTCCGCCACCAATTCCGCTTCTGGTAATGATTTGCGTTCGCCTGGTGCCAACTCGTGGATTTGCCCGCCGAACCGCACGCGATGGCGGTAACGCAAAGGCGGCTCCCTCGGTGGTAGCAAAAGGAAGACGATGGCGAGGAAGATAGCGATGATAAGCCAAGTGTAAGTGAGCATCGTCACTTGAATTTCGGTGACTTCGCTTTGGGTCTGCAACGATTGCCCATCGCGCCGCACCGTCACCGCAACTTGCAAGCGATAAGTGCCCCGTTTGGAGAAGGCGACGGAACCCGTCAGCAAAGAGCCGTTCCGCTGCAACGGGATTTGCTGTTTTTGTCCTTCGCCCGTTACCAGCAAAGTTGCTTGAAGGGTTTCATCGGGTTCGTCAAAGGGTTTGTCCAGAAGGAGCAATCGTGCCCGCACTGCTGTCTTGCCCCGCACCTCGCTGCCAGGTTCAGGTTGCGTTATGCGGGCGTAAGGGATGGTGATGACGCGGAAGGGCACAAAGCCTGACCAAAATTCCCGAGTGACGGTTTTATTGCCCGAAAGGATGTCCCCTTGTGCCCGCACCCGCAACCGAAAATCGCCCGCTTGTGATGGGCGGTAAGAGGCTGCATAAACGCCGTCGCCGCCCTGTTCGTCGCCATGGGTGCCGTCATCCCAAAGGGGCACATTGTCAATGAGCCGTTCACCCGAAAAGATTTGCGCCGTCAAAAAGAGCCGTTGCACATCGCCCCGCTGGGGGATGACCCTCTTGCCTTGCCGCTGCAATTCGGCACGGATCGCCACTTCGGGAGCAGATTGAGCCCAACCAAAAAGCGCCCCTTCTTTCGGCGTCGTCACTTGCACCCCCCACTCTTGCCCCATCGCCCCTTGCACTGTCAAGCCCAATAACAGTGCCCAAAGCCATCGCATTCGCCTTCATCTCCCACCGACGGAAAGGATTGTGATGGGCTGCCATTCGCCTGTCAATGTCCCGATGTGCCATCGCCACGCCGAATTTTGGCGTTCAGGGTAGGCGAAGAAAAAAGTGCGCCCGCTATGCCGAAAGCCTTGAAACTGTTCGGGGAAGTCTTCGGCGCCTGCGATGCCCAAACCCGCCTTCGTCCGATCGCCACTCAGCACCAGCACCACTTCAGGCACCGTCTCCTTCAAGGCTTTGAGCAGGGTGAAAGCGGCGAGGATTAAATCGTTCGCCGTGCCTCGTTTTTCGTAAAGCGTCTCTACGGCAAAACGGGGCAATTCGCCTTCGTCGTCACTTTCAAAAGGGGCGAGCATAGCCAAGACATTTTGGCAGCGTTGGAAAGGCGTCCAGTGGCGGGCTTCGTGCAACTCATGCAACTGCTGCGCCAAAGCGAGGATTTCAGGCGTCGTCAAATCAGAAGTGGCGAAACGATGCCAATCGCTGTCCGTTTGTCGCTCATGGGATCGCTGGTGGGCTTGCGCCAACCGCTCAGGGTTGAAGGCGATTTGCAAACTCAAACTTTCCGCCGATTCGTAGGGCTCAGGTTGGAAAGTCCACTCATAAGCGACGAGTTCGCCTTGCAAACTCCGCAGGCGTTCCACTTCCATTTGCAAGTCAACGGGGACGAGTTCAACGGGCTCTTCAGGGAAGCGCTGGATTTTGCGGGCACTCCAAAGGGCTATTTCCGCACCGCTCAGCAACGCCAGTTCTATCGCCCCCATCTTCCGCAACAAAAGCAATGGGGTGAAGGCGATGGGGGCGACCCAGAAAAGTTGTCGCTGCCAACTTTCCAAGCCAGCGCTGTCGGTGACGCTTTGCACCAACTCGGTGACCTTCGGTTCGTTGAGGAAGCGCAGGGCAGCGTAAACGAGCCCGCAGCAACCAGTGAAGGTCAGGGAGGCGATGACGCCCATCCGCCAATCCCAACCCGTCAAGGCGTTCAAAAGGGTCAGCCAAAGGTCGGTAGACGGTTGCTGGCGCAGCCACCAATGGACGAGGAGCATCAAAGGCAAGGGCAGAAAGAAAAGCGCCACCCACAAAACGCCTCCCGCAAAAGTCGGGGAAGGCAAGTCCTTGGGGTCGTAAAGGATTGCCCGCAACCCTTCTCCCTTCATCTCCGTCGCCCGCATCCTTTTCGCCCTCCTTCATCACTTCTTCTCCAACTCCACCAAGCACGCCATCGTGTCCCTTCCGACTTGAGCGAGGCGGTAGTAAACGCCCAGCACTTGCACCATCGTCCCGACCCTCGGAGCGCCTGCACCCGTGATGACCGTCAAGCGTTCGCCATCGTCTATCAGCACATAGTAACCCGTTCCCAAGATGTCGGCAGCCTCCGCCACCTTTCCTTGCACGATGACGGGACGCCCGTTGAATTTGAGGGCGTTATCGGCAAGGTCTTTCAGGGTGATGACTTGTTGCTTGACCTTCAAGGGCGCTTTGCCGATGACGGTTCGGCTGAGTTCTTCCACACCCACGACGCTGGCGGCACCGATTTGCAGCGCCTTGCGGACGATGCCCGTCACCCGCACGATGGCGCCAACGCTGGGCGGCTCTTGCGCCGCCAAAACGGTCAGGGCGCTCCCCTCGTCATCTTGCAAAAGGTAAAAGCCCGATTGCCCCAACGAGAAGGCGCAGGTGACTTGCCCTGAGAGGGCAACCCGTCGGTTGGCGTATTGCTCGGGCAATTGCGCAACTTGGGTGGGAGTGACCGTCAGCAGGCGGGTGCGCAAGACACAACCACGCACCGCCCAAAGCCCGACCAAAAGCACGGCGAAAATCAACGCAACCCGTTGCCAGTTCATCGCCGACACCTCCTAACGAGGCGAGTGGCGGATGGAGTGACGGCAATTTTTGCCCTCACGCCGAACCGCTCATTTCCACTTTGCCGACCCGCAAAAAGCCGACGATGGCAGGCAGGTGGATGACTTCCCAATCCCTCGCCTCACCAAATCGCTTGCTCACGACTTCTTCCGCCAAATCGTTGAGGGCTTGCTCGCCGTTTGCCAAGATGCGCCAACCAAGCGGTTCCTTTGCCGATTGCCAAAGGAGCGGTCGGGATTGCTCGTAGCATTTCACTAACTCCTCGTGGGTTTGCTCCCTTCGCTCAATGGGCTTTAGGTAGAAACTGAGGCGGCGCATTTCATCGCCTTGCAAGCGTGTCCGCCAAAGGGCTTCAGCGGCTTCAGCGAGGTTGCTTTCCATCGTCGCCTCTATCAGCCCATTGCACCAATCATCAAAGCGGTTGACCTGCGCTTCCTCCAGCACTTGCTGCCACAACTTTTGCCCGTTCTCCTTTTTCAGGCGTTCGTCAAGGAGCCCTTGAAGTTGTGCCCATTGGCGCAAGACGGCTCTCGTTAACTCCGTGTCGGCGGGGTCGTAACTTTTTGCCTTGCTTTCCCAATTGGGGCGCAGGCGGTCACTCAGCGCCTCCTTCGCCTTGCGGTTCAACTCGTTCAGTTCCTTGACCCGTTCCAACATGTTGCGATGGATGTCTTCTAAGGCTTGCAACCCTGCTTCCCGAAGCACCGAAGCGATTTTGGTAGCGATGGCTTGTAAGGCTTCATCGCGTGCCCGCTCCACTTCCGCCACCCCTTCGGCGTAAGCCCGCCATCCGTTCATTCCGACCCGCACGAGAGCGAACACGCCCATTAACCCGATGATGGCAGGAACCATCCAAGGTTGCACGAAGGGCAAAAAGTTTTGCAACCAATGGGCGAGGAAACCTGAAAGCCAACTCCATCGCGCCAAAGCGAAAGTCGTGTAAGCGATGACGGCAGCGGAAAGCAGGAAGCGGGCGACGATGGCGTTGGGGTGGGGCACCTTGTGGAGGGCTTCATCCAATCGCTGAAGCGCTTCCGCTCCCCCCGCCATCACGCCCCTCGGCACTTTTTCAAACCGCCAACCTCGCAAATGCTTGCTCAACCTTTTCAGCAACTCTTCTGCCGCCGCAAAAATGCCGACGCCATGCCGAGTGGCTTGGTTCAAAACATCCCGCAAACTTTCGTCCAGTTTTTGCTGCACTTTTTCGGCGTTCTCCCGAATTTGAGGCAGCCAAAACTCTTCGCAAAGGAAAGTCCAGAGGGCTTCAAGGTCGGCGAGGCGTTGCCCCCACTTGTGCCAAGGCACGCCGCTTAACTCCAACTTGACCAACCCTTCCCGCAGGCGCACTTGAAAGGCTTGAGTATCCTCAGCATCTGTCTCAGTGGACACGATGGCTTCCTCAATGCCGACGAAAAGTTTACGGTAGCAGTCGGGTTCGTGGAACGCTCTTTGCAACTGCTCCCACCACTCCTGCGTTTGGGGCTCAGGCGGTTGCTCAGACAAAGCAAATTGCGAAAGTCGGAATGCCAAGTAGTTGCCCGCCGCCTCGCTGATTTGGGACAAGGGCACATACATCAAGCCAACCCCGACCGTTCGTATCGGCAACTCCGTCCCGCTGGGACGCACAAAAAGCCAATGCTCCTTGCTTTCGTATGGCGCAAGGGCGGTCAGCAACAAAAATCGCAAGACGATGGGCAATGCCTCTTCGGCGATGAGGGAGCCGTCGCTGCGGTAACGGTTGAGGACGATGATTTGGACGGGTGTGATGCCATCCCGCAAATTTGCCAATCGCCGCCGCAGCGTTTCAAGGAAGTTTTGCGACTGTTGACGGTTGATGACCAGCACCAGCAAGTTCACGCCCAAACCGATCTGGCGGACAGCCTCGCTGAGGGCGTCAAGGGTTTGCCCAATTTGCTCGTCAGAGGCAGTGTCATCCAAGAGCAAAATGAAGCGACGAACGAGTTGCTCCGTCCCCAACACTTCCATGCCGCTTTCCCGCACCTGCTCTAACGCGCCTGTCTCACTGACGCTTTCCAACCAGCGACGCAAGCCGTCGGTTAAGTTCTCACCGACCCGCTCTCCAACTTGGTCGGTTCGGTCTTGTAAACCGTTTTCGTCGGCGAGACCGAAACGGACGATGGGAGTGACTTTTGGGTAGCACTCAGAAAGCCAAGCGCGGGATTCATCCACGAGGCGGGTAAGGGGGCTGTCTTTCGTGCCCACCCCAATGACCAGCGTCGGGGCATACTTCAGCGCCATGCTTCTCCGCCCTCCTACCGCTGCACTGGCGAATGACGACTGGCGATTAGCGACTGGTTCTTTTTGCCGTTCCATTCGCTATTCGCTGCCGTTTTGCCCCAAATATAGTGCGCCCAAAAGGTGTCGTCAATTTCGGTGAGGGAAGCGACGGAGGGGGATGCGACAGAGGGGACAAAGTTGGCGGTGACCGTGATAGAGGACTTGACACTTGGGGCACTCCTTGAAGCCGTGCTGGCGCTTCCAAAGGGAGATTTTGAGCAGGCGCTCAAAAGTTTGCAGGGCTTGCTGGCGCAATTCGGGGTCGGCGATGGGTGCAACGGCTCGCTCCAAAAGGGCGCGGTCACGAGGGCTTAGGACGATGCGCTCCAATTGGCGCTCCCACCGCTGAGAGGGCAACGGTTCTGGCTGCACCGTCCCGATGTGGATGCGGATGTCCAAGGGTTCAAATTGGGCGACTTGACGGATGCGCTCGCGCAATTCGTCTTTGTGGAACTGCAAATCGCTGGCGATGGCAGGCGTGCTGGCGACGATGGTGACGACACCGTTTTTGACCTGCCGCACTTGCGTCCGCTTGGCTAACCGCTCCCCGACGATTTGTCGCCATTTGATTTGCAAGACATCTTTGAGCCATTCGGGCGAGGCAAATTGCCCGATGAACTGCTCCAAGATGTTGCGCACCGGTTCCACGGCGCGACCCTCCAAGTGCGGGCGGCTATCACCCCCTTGTCCCCACGCAGGAAAGCGAACCCAACCGTCGTCCCCTTGACCGCACTGGACAGTTTAACACTGTCAAGGGCAAATGGCGAGTGTAGGGACGCATGGTTATGCGCCCTTACGGTCTACGGTCGTGGCTGATAGCCACTCCAACATTGTTGGAGCGCTTATCAAGCGCGATCCTTTGTCACTTCGCCTTCTTTTCCAGCAAGGCTAAGACTTCCTTGACCCGTTGGGCGCGCCGTTTTTGGAACTCGGCGGTGGGCGATTTCTCGTCCACCTTGACGGATAGTGGATTGAAGTTCTGCATGCGGGACGGATCAAAGCGCATCCCACTACCTGCACCGCCACTAAAGGCTCCGCCGCCTCCTTGCCCGCTCGCCCCGCCGCCAGGTCCGCCGCCTTGCCGACCGCCCCATCGGGGCAACTGGATGCGTTGCAGGGCGTTGAGTTGGTCAGGGCGTAAGACCGCCTTGATGCCCTTGAGGGCCTCTTTGGCTTCGTCGGCGGTGAGTTTGTCTTTTTGCGTCAAGGGTTTGAAGATGTCCAACAACTTTTTCGCCTGCTCCTTCGTCAGCGCCGTCTGACCGCCCTTCTTTTCCAGTTCGCCGATCTTGTAGAACACCTCCCGCAGTTGGAAGTGATACTTGTGCTGCTCACGGAATTGCTGCCACTGCGGGTTGGCAGGCGGCTGAGCCGAAGCGACGACGGCGACGACCGCGCAAAGGAACCCGACAAACGCTAACCGCATGACGTCTCACCTCCGAAAAGTTTTTGATGGCAGCGAAGAGAGAACGGCAGGGCAAACGCAGAGGTTTGCCCCTACTCATACCGCAATGCCTCCACGGGCTCTAACCGTGCTGCCTTGCGGGCGGGATAGTAGCCGAAGAAGATGCCGACGGCAGCGGCGAACCCGAAAGCGAGGATGACAGAGGAGGGCGTGACGATGATCGTCCAACCCGCTGCCCGCCCAATCAACTGGGACGCAGCGATGCCCAACCCGACGCCCAAGACACCGCCGACCAGACTGAGGGCGACGGCTTCCAGCAAAAATTGCAACTGGATGTCTCTGGGCTTTGCCCCGACGGCTTTGCGGATACCGATCTCTCTCGTCCGTTCAGCGACGGAGACGAGCATGATGTTCATGATGCCGATGCCGCCGACGACGAGGGAGACACCCGCGATGCTCAACAGCAAGATGATGAACATGCGGGAAGTTTGTTCGGCGAGTTCTTGCCACTCGGCTTGAGCGCGCAAGATGAAGTCGTTGTCCTTGTTGGGGGGCAGGCGATGACTGCGGCGAAGGGTTCGTTCAATTTCTTGCATCCCTGCTGCCGTCCATTCCATCTTGGCGACTTGGACGCTGATGGCGTTGAGGTATTGCGTGCCCAACAGCCGATACATGGCAGTGCGCAAGGGAATCATGATCAGGTCGTCGTAGTCAATCCAGCCTACCGCGCCTTTGGGCGCCAGCACGCCGATGACTTTGTAGGGGGCGCCATCAATGCGGATGGTCTTGCCGATGGGATTGGCATTTTCGCCGAAGAGGTCTTTGACGACTGTTTGCCCCAAGACGGCAACCCGCAACATCCCTCGGTCCTCTCGGTCGGAAAAGAAGCGCCCTTTGGCAATTTGGAAGGCGCGCACCTCAGGATAGTTGGCGGTGACGCCAAAGATTTGGGTCATCGTGTTTTTCTGCCGATAGACGACTTGGGCTTGACGGCGCACCTCGGCGGCGACAGCTTTGATCAAACCGTCACTTTTGCTGAGGGCTTCTATGTCCCGCAGCGTCAAACTCTGCACCGAACCGATGCCCGCCCAAACGGCTCCCCGTTGCGCCCGCCCAGGGAAGACCAAGATGACATTGGCACCCATTTGCTGGATGCGCCTCAATTGCTCTTCGCGGGCGCCTTGCCCGATGGCTAACATCGTGATGACGGCGGCGACGCCGATCAAAACACCCAAAGTCGTCAAGATAGACCGCAGTTTGTTGGCAAGCAAACTGTCCCAAGCCACCCGCAACATTTCCAACCAAAGCATGGCGTTGCACCTCCCTTGCCTCATAAAGTCGCCAAGACCGCACGGGCATCTATCGGCTCGGCGACGGGTTCGTCGCTGACCACTTTGCCGTCCCGAAACCGCACGACGCGTCGGCAATGGCGGGCGATGTCGGGTTCGTGGGTGACGAGGATGATGGTGCGCCCTTCCTCGTGAAGGTCTTGCAGCAGCGCCATGATTTCCTCACTGGTGCGGGTGTCCAAATTGCCTGTCGGCTCATCGCCCAAGATGATGGTGGGGTCGTTGGCGAGGGCGCGGGCGATGGCGACCCGCTGTTGCTCTCCGCCCGACAATTGACTGGGATAGTGATGCATGCGATCCGCTAATCCGACCCGTTCCAGCAAATAACTCGCCCGCTCCTTTCGTTCCTTCGGCGGGATGCCTGCATAGACCATCGGCAGCATGACATTCTGAAGGGCATTCAGGCGAGGCAGCAAATTGAACTGTTGGAAGACGAAGCCAACTTTTTGGTTGCGGATTTCCGCCAATTCGTCCTCATCGGCTTGCGTGACATCCCGCCCTTCCAAGCGATAAGTGCCTTTGGTCGGTTTGTCCAAGCAACCGACGATGTGCATGAAGGTGCTTTTGCCCGAACCTGATGGACCCATGATGGCGACGAACTCGCCCCGCTGGACGGTCAGCGTCACGCCCCGCAGGGCGGGGATGCTGACTTCTCCTAACCGATATTCCTTGTGCAAATCTACGACCTCAATCAGTGCCGTTTCAGGCATGGCGCTTCCGCTCCTTCGGGATGCGGGCGACGATGCGCCCCGTGTAAATGCCCTTGACAGGATAGCCATCCAGAAAATCGGGCAAGTTCGCCTCTTCCACAGGGATGCTCAAAAGGACGCTCAAGTAAGGTTGCCCTTGCGTATCTTTTCGGACGCCGACCCCGACGACACCAGGCAATTGCCGAAGGCGCTCGGCATGTCGCTTCAAGACGACTTCAATGGGTTCTTCGGGCGGTTCGGGAGGTGTCGGCACACGGTCACTGGCTGCCTCCGTCAACAAGCGGAGGATGTTTTCCACCGTCTCGTCGTCCACCGAAAGGTGGTCGCCTTCCATTGGGACGCCCATTTGCCGAAGCCATCGCTTCGTCTCCCGCAAAGGCAATCCAACCTTTTGGGCGATGTCAGCGATTTTGTGGCTCATCCTTGTGCTCCTCCCTCGCAAAGGCGAACTTTAAAGGCTTTTAGGACGGGACGGATTGGGTTGGCGTAAGTTTCCGTGTCCGAACCCGCAAAGAGCAACCCGATGGCGCGTCGCTGCAAGTCCACGATGAGCGAACCCGAATCGCCGCCATCGCTGAACGGTGTCCTTCCGCCTGCGATGCTCAACTGCCGCTCAAAGCGTGCCACCTTGCCGTCGTAATCCACCCAAATCGTTTCATGGGTGCCAACGATCAACCCTTGCGTTCGCCCTGTCGTCCGCCCGTGCTTTTGGACGAGTAACCCATGCCGAAACGCACCAATCCCTTCCACCTGACCGATAGAGCAAAGGACAGGTTGCACTTGACTGGCATCCGTCTCAGCGATGGCAGCATCTATGCGATTGGGGCGTCCATCAAAGTGGATGGGCACAAAGGCGCTCAATTGGGCGATGCGATAGGACGGCGTGTTTTTGCCGCCATCAAACGGACCAGGCTGCAAGATAGGGTCGCCCACTTTCCCTTCATTGTTTTCGGCAAGCACATGGTTGTTGCTCAGGACGAACCATCGCCCCTTGCTATCGCCCACCAAATAGCCCAGCGTCCCCGCCGTGATGCGGAAGTGACCGACGGACACGCCGCAGGGAACGGGACGGGGTAAACGCCGATGGCGTCGGCGGGAGCAAGGAGCAGCAAGGCGACGGGTGCTCCAAAGGACATTGCGCCAATCGGCTTCCAAAAGGGCAAGGGACGGCTCATGCGCCACCCATTTTCGGAGCGAAGGCAAAGCAAGTAATTGGAGCAAGGTGCGATTGGCTTGGTCTGGCGTCAGGAAACGGGGAGCAGGGAGCGAAGCGAAGGCGCGGATGCTTCCGACAGCGATCACATCCGTCGGGACGCCCCGCACTTTTGGCGGAATGAACACTTCATCGGGCATTTTACCTTTGGGCAACTTTCGGCTGACCAAAACCCGCACGCAGACTTCTTCCGTCCAGATGCCCTTTCGCTGTTTCAAACCGATGCCGACGCCCCAGAAATGGTCGGGGTCTAAGGGGGACGGGCGACGATGAGCAGGTCGGTGGGCGCGGGCTTGGGCAAATTGCACCGTCCGCTCCCCAAAGACCCACCGCTCCATCTCCTCAAAGGCAGTCAAGAGTCGCTCTTCGGAAAGGCGCATTTGAGCACCTCACCGCCTTTACCGGCGCATCAAGCCGCGCATCCCGCCCATCGGACCGCCGCCGAAACGACCACCACCGCCTTGTTGGGGCGGCGTAAGGGCTTGGGGTTGAACAAACGCCGTCACGACGACCTCACCGGGCTTCAAGCCTTTCTTAATTTCGGTGAGCGTCGTCCCTTGCAAGCCGATCTCCACATACCGCCGTTCCGTCTTCGGTTCGGGGTTGGCATGCACCAGCACTTCCACATAAGTCTTGCCTTCTTCGTCTTCCTTGATGGCTTCGTTGGGGACAGCAAGGACATTCTCCTTGCGGTCTACCAAAAAATCGCAGGTGGCGCTCATGCCGGGCTTGAGTCGCTCGTCCACTTCGTCCAACTCCACCAGCACATGCACATAGACGACATTCTGCTCAATGGTCGTGCGCGGGTCAATGCGGACGACCTTGCCCTCAAAAATTTCGCCGGGGAAGGCATCCACGCTCACATCCACTTTTTGTCCGACCCAGACTTGGGCGATGTCGGCTTCAGCGACTTCCGCATCCACATAGATGCGCCGCATGTCTGCCAAGCGGACGATGGTCGTCCCTTGACTGAACGCCGAAGTGCTGGAACTGATGACCGTCCCTTCCTGAACGAGTTTCTCCACGATGACACCATCGCGGGGCGCCGTGATCACTGTGTCCGCCAATTGGATGCGGGCGTTACGCAACTGGGCTAATGCCCGTTGGACTTGGGCGCGGGCTTGCTTGACATCCTCTTCCCGCAGCCGAACCTGTTGGGCATTGACAAGGGCTTGACGGTAAGCAGCTTCCGCCTGCGCTAAGGCAGCGCGGGCAGCATCTACCTCGGCACGCCGTTGCTCTATGGTCAACAGCGCCGCTTTCGCCGCTTCCAGTTGCGCTTCCGCCTGACGCAAAGCGGCTTCCGCTGCTTGCACTTCCTGCTGGCGCAACTCGTCCTGAACGGCGTTGGCTTTGGCGGCTTCCAGTTGGGCTTTCGCTTGGGCGACACGGGCTTCCGCATCGCGCAACGCCGTTTGATGTTCGGCATCCAAAGTGCGCAACCGCTCGCGGGCGTTGTCCAATTGCGCCTTCGCATCGGCGACCCGTGCCTCTGCCATCTGCAACTGTGCCGACAACTCCTGCTCTAAAGTCCGCAACTTTTCGGCGGCAGCATCAAAGGTGGCTTTGGCGGCGGCATATTGCGCCTCAGCGGCATCCAATTGGCTCTTGGCGACGAAGCCCTTCTCAAACAACTCCCGCTGTCGTTGCAGGTTCTTTTCGGCATTGTCCAGTTGGGCTTTCGCCTGATCGTAGTTGGCTTGGGCTTGGGCTTTTTGTTGGGGGATGGTGGCTTCCTTCAACTGGCGCAAATTTTCCAGCGCACTCCGATAAGCCGCCTCCGCTTGTTGGACAGCGGTTTGGGCTTGAACTTTTTGTTGGGGGATAGTGGCTTCCTTCAACTGGCGCAAATTTTCCAGCGCACTCCGATAAGCCGCCTCCGCTTGTTGGATGGCAGCCTGCGTGAGGGCGGGTTGCGTCTCCGCTTGCTTTTTCGCCTGTTCGTAACGGGCTTTGGCAGCCGCAACGGCTTGCTCGGCTTGGCGCAATTCCGCTTGGGCTTGTCGCTCTTGGACGGCTAAGGAACTTTCCGCCTGTCGCAATCGGGCACGGGCAGCTTCCAACCCTTGCCTCGCCTCTTCCAATTGCGTCGGCGTCAATTGCCGCTGTATCTGCCAATTGACCATCGCTTGTTGCACGCGGGCTAACGCCGCATCCAAATCCGCTTGGGCTTGATTGACCACCGTTTGCACATCGGACGGGTCAATGCGGCAAATCAACTGCCCTTTCTTCACTCGGTCGCCGACTTCCACCGCCATCTGGATGACCTTGCCAGCGGCTTTGGACTTGACATCCACGATTTCATAGGGTTGGATCGTGCCTTGTGCCGAGACAGTCAAGGTGACGGTCGTCCGTTCCACTTTGGCAGTCTGGATGAAGGGTTGATTGGCTTTAGCGGCTTGCACGCGACGATACCACCAGCCGCCAGCGATGAGCACCAAAATCCCTAACAGCCAAATCCATCTTCGTCCCTTGAGCCAGCGTCGCATCGTTAAGACCTCCCGTTGCCTTAGACGAAAAGGATGCCGATGCGTCACAAAGTCAGGGCGCATAGCCATGCGCCCCTCGTCACTTTTTTGCGATTGGAGGTGTCCATCGGATGCGATGGCTTTGGACGGTTGGGACGCTGATGGCAACCCTTGTCCCTTCCGCCGCCCAGCAGCGGATTTTGACACTGGACGAATGCGTCCGCATCGCTTGGGGCCAGCAACCCCAAGTTGCCGTCGCCGAACGCAATTGGCGGATAGCGTGGGAGCGGGTGAAAAGCGTTCGGGCAAACCTCTTCCCTCAACTTTCCGCAGACTACCAATTCCGCCGTTTTTTGTCCACCCGCAGCGTTTTCCAGTTGGGGCTTCCACGCCTCATTACGACACCGACAGAGTTCAAGGAGACTTCCCTCTCCGTCTCCCAACTGCTCTTTGACACCTTCCAAACGCCCCTGCAAATTCGGCAGGCAAAGGCGCAAGCCAACGCCGCCTCGTCCACTTACGAGCGAACCCGCGCCGACATCGCTTTGCAGGTGACGCAGCAATTTTTCACCGTCTTGCAAGCGAAAGCGCAAGTGCGGTTGCAGGAACGGGTTTTGGAGCGAGCCCGCCGATTGCTGGAAGCCGCTGAGGCAGGATTTAAGGCAGGCACCGTCGCCCGTTTGGATGTCTTGCGGGCGCAAGTGCAAGTGCGAACCGCTGAGGTGGATTTGCTTTCAGCCCAAAATCAGGAACGGGTGGCGATGCTGACTTTGCGCAACCTGATGGGCGTCAGCGACGATTTCCCCTTTGACATCGCTGAACCGACAGAAGAGCCACCAGTTGACTTCCCCTCGTTGACGCAACTTTTGGCGCAAGCCTTCCGCCAACGCCCCGAAGTGCGGGAAGCGGAATGGCAACGGGAAAGCGCCCAAGCGGCTCGGCAATTGGCGCGCATCGCCATGTTGCCGACCCTGACTGTCAACGGCTCTTACAACCGCTACCCATCCAGCAGCCGCAACATTGACAAAGAGTGGTCGGTCAACTTGATCGTCGGCTTCCCGATTTTTGATGGTGGGCGACTGCGGGCGGAGTTGACGACGGCGGAATTACAATGGGAGCAAGCAGAGTTAACCTTGCAACGCACCCTCAACGACATCCGCTTGCAAGTCCAGCAAGCCTACTTGAACTGGCAAAACGCCCGCGAACGGCTCGCAGCGGCTCAGGAAGCCGTCAAGGAAGCCAGCGAGACAGCGCGCTTGACCGAAGAAGCCTATCGGGCGGGCGCCGCCAGTTTGCTGGATGTCCTCAACGCCCAAGTCGCTTTGGCGCAAACTGAAGCGCAGGAACTGCAAGCCCGCTATGATTTGCGTCGGGCAATTTTTGCCCTGCGCCACGCCGTCGGCGAAATCACCCGCTATTTCGCCGCCCGTTGAAACGGCAGCGACTGGCAAATAGCGACTGGCAAATTGTTGGAGTGGCTATCAGCCACGACAGAAAACAGCGGGCAGGTCAGCAGTCGACAAATTGGCAGGTCGGAAAAAAAACGGCAGCGAGTAGCGAATGGCGAGTGGCGAATGGTAGTGGCGAACAACGGTTCACCCTAAGCAGTTTGAAAGTGGCGGCGAACGGCGATTGACGGATAGCGGCTGGTCAGCGAGGTGAGCGACGGTGAATGCGAAAGGGCAAGTCAAGCGACCGAGGAAGGTGCGATGGCGTCGCCCTTTGCGTTGGCGGCTGGTGCGCTGGCAAAGCCATTGGGCATTCCTCATCCCCATCCCCAAACCATCAGGGACGGTTCGGTTGCAAGTGGGCGCAGGGGCGTTGGCGATTTCAGGCACTTGCACCCTCTTGGAAATGGCGCAAGGGCAGGACAGTTGGGTCGCCACCAAAGGGTGGCGAGCGTGTTGGTCGGTGAACCTTCCCCTTTGCGGCTGGCGCCTCCTTGACCGACCCCAATGGCTGCAACAGGATGGTAGTTGGTGGATTGTTGTGCCCGTCGGACGCGGAACGCCCTGCAAAGGAGGGGACGGCGATGTTTGATTGGCTCATCGTCAACGGACGCGTTTTGGACGGGACGGGGCGTCCACCCTTCTTCGCCGATGTTGGCATCATCGGTGATCGCATCGCCGCCATCGGTCAACTCTTTCACGCTGAAGCCAAACACCGCATTGATGCAACGGGCAAATTTGTGGCGCCTGGCTTCATTGACATGCACACCCACTACGATGTCGCCCTCTTTGTCAACCCTGATGCTTTTTGCGCCATCTCGCAAGGGGTGACGACAGCGGTCATCGGCAACTGCGGTCATTCGCCCGTGCCCATCACCGATGAACGCCGCCATGAGTTGCGCCAGTTGCTTTCGGTCATTGAAGCGGGCGTGGATTGGCGATGGTGCCGCTTTGACGATTACTTGCGGGACTTGGAAGAGGTCAAGCCCGCCATCAACACAATCGCTTTAGTCGGTCATTGTGCGTTGCGGGCAGCCGTCATCGGGTTTGAGAACCGTCCCGCCACTGAAGAAGAGTTGCGGGCGATGCGCCGATTGCTGGAAGAAAGCATGGACGAAGGAGCGTGGGGATTGAGCAGTGGGTTGGTCTATCCCCTCAGCGGTTACGCTTCAACGGACGAACTGGTGGAACTCAACAAAGTCGTCGCCCGAAAAGGGGGCATCTATGCGACCCACATGCGTGACGAAGGCGATGCGTTGGTTTCCGCCGTCGCTGAAGCGTTGCAGACGGCGTTGCGGTCGGGCGTGAGTTTGCAGATTTCGCATCACAAGGCTGCCCGCAAGCCCAATTGGGGCAAGGTCGCTGTGACCTTGCGGATGATTGAAGACGCCGCTTTGCAACATGATGTCACCTTTGATGCCTACCCTTACACGGCAGGAAGTTCCTTTCTGGCACAACTGTTGCCCCTTTGGGCGTTGGATGGGGGCGCATCGGCAATGTTGCAGCGCCTTTCTAACCCCCAAACCCGCCAGCAAATCCGTCAAGCCTTAGAATCCAACCCCGCTTTGGATTTCACGGCAGTGCGCCTCGCTTCCGTCGCTTCCGATGACTACAAGCCCTTGCAAGGCAAGACGGTGGCGGAAGTCGCAGAAATGCTGGGCTTGACGCCCGCCGAAGCAGTGTTGCACCTCATTGAGCACGAGCAAAACGCCGTGACGATGGTCTGGTTCGTCATGGATGAAGGCGATGTGGAGCAAGTATTGACGCATCCATTGTGCCTCGTCGGTTCAGACGCCTTAACCGTTCCGCCCAATCCGCTTCGGGTTGACCCACAAACTTTGCCCAAAGTCCATCCCCGCACTTACGGGACTTTCCCCTGCGTGTTGCGCTGGCTGGTGCGGGAAGCAAACAAGTTGCGTTGGGAAGACGCTATCGCCAAGATGACGGGTAAAGCAGCCCGCAAATTGGGTCTGAAGGAGCGAGGGTTGGTGCGGGAAGGTTACTTCGCTGATTTGGTCGTCTTTGACCCTGACCGCATCACCGACCGCGCCACTTACGACGAACCCCATCAACCTGCCGACGGCATTGAGTGGGTCTTCGTCAACGGCGTGCCAGCCATCGCTGACGGCAAACCGACAGGCAACCGAACAGGTCGCATCTTACGCTTCGGCGATTAAACGGCAGCGACTGGCGACTGGCGATTAGCGACTGGCGAAAACGGCAGCGAATGGCGAATAGCGAATAGTAGGGGCAGACCCTTGTGTCTGCCATAAGGCTATTAGCCACGACGGAAGACGGCAGCGACTGGCAAATAGCGACTGGCAAATTGTTGGAGTGGCTATCAGCCACGACGGAAACGGCGGGCAGGTCAGCAGTCGGCAAATCGGCAGGTCGGGAAAACGGCAGCGAATGGCGAGTAGCGAATGGCGAATGGCGAATGGCGAATAGCGAATAGTGGGGGGTGAGTGACGATGCCCTTCCCGCAATTTGACCGAAGCAAATTGCGCCTCAAGCCATTGAGCGAGCGGGTGCACGACTTGAGCCTTGACAGTTTCTATCGCTTGGACGACCCCATCCCGCCTTTTGACCATCCTGCTTTGGACGCCATCGCTGACCGCATCCTCCGAGCCCGCCGAAACGGAGCGCCCGTTTTGATGCTGATGGGGGCGCATGTCATCCGAGCGGGTGTCTCGCGCTTTCTGATTGACCTGATGGCGCGGGGCATCTTAACTCATATCGCCATGAACGGTGCGGGACCAATCCATGACTTTGAGTTAGCCCTTATCGGCGCCACGACGGAAAGTGTCGCCCGCTACATCCGCGAAGGGCAATTCGGTTTGTGGGAAGAGACGAGTTGGCTCAACGACGCCATCAAGCGGGGCTACGAGGAAGGTCTGGGAATGGGCGAAGCCATCGGCAAGTTCATCGCTGAAGGAGACTTCCCTCACAAGGACATCAGCATCTTAGCGGCAGGCTATCGGCTGAAAGTTCCTGTGACAGTGCATGTGGGCATCGGCTACGACATCATCCACGAACATCCCAACTGTGATGGGGCGGCACTTGGGGCGACTTCCTACACCGACTTCCTCATCCTCGCCCACACCGTCTCGCAGTTGGAAGGGGGTGTCGTCTTGAATTTCGGGACGCAGGTGATGGGACCTGAGGTGTTTTTGAAAGCGTTGGCGATGGCGCGCAATGTCGCCCATCAGGAAGGGCGGCGCATTGAGCACTTCACGACGGCGGTCTTTGACCTTGCGGATTTGGGCGAGGTGACGGGCGAACCACCCAAACACGACCCCCGCTACTACTTCCGTCCCCTCAAAACTTTGCTGGTGCGGACGGTGGCAGGCGGCGGCGAAAGTTTCTATGTGCAAGGCGACCATCGGTTGACCGTGCCCAACCTGTATCGTCGCATCGTCCACCGCCACTGAAATTTTGCCCGCTGCGCCGCTCCCTGCCTCGTTTCCATCGTCACGGTCACATGAAGGCAACTTTCAGGGCTTCTAAGTCTTCCACCTTTGGCGGGATTTCGTGCTGATACAAAGGTTTTTCGGCGAGGGCAGGGATTTGCTCTTCCAGCGTCGGCACTTCTTCGTTGATGTAGAAAACGCCGATGGGAATTCGGTCGCCCCACTCGTGCGCCTTTTCCCATGCGGCGTTGCGGTCGTGGGGGTCGTAGTTGGGGTCGTCTTCCAACTTGTAGATGCGCTCGCGAAACCAGTCGTAGGTGTTGACACGGTTGAAAATGACGCAAGGTTGGAAGACATCAATCAGGGCGTAGCCCTTGTGTTGGATACCTTTGGCGATCAAGTCGGCGAGGTGTTTGGGGTCACCCGAAAAGCCCCGTGCGATGAAAGTTGCCCCCGCCGCTAAGGCGATGGCGATGGGATTGACCGGCCACTCAATCGTTCCCTCGGGCGAGGTCGTGCTGACATAGCCCTTCATGCTCGTCGGGGCATATTGCCCTTTCGTCAAGCCATAGACCATGTTGTTCTGGACGATGTGCGTGATGTTGGGATTGCGGCGCATGATGTGAAGCCAATGGTTGCCCCCGATGCCGTAGTTGTCGCCGTCACCATCCACGACGATAACTTTCATGTCGTGGTGCGCCAGCAAAAAGCCTTGGGCGATGGGGACGGGGCGACCGTGCAAGGAGTTGAAGCCGTTAGCACGGATGTAATCGGGCAACTTACTCCCGCACCCGATCCCGCTGACGAAGAAGACTTCGTGGGGGCGCAAGCCCAACTGCACCATCGCCCGCTTGACGGCGTTCAAAATCCCGTAGTCACCGCACCCTGGGCACCAAGTCGGCTCTACGGGACTTTGCAAATCCTTCATCGTCACCGGCGCAGTTGCCATCTTGATGCACCTCCATTGTCTTCGCAGTCGTTGCCCAGCAACCAGCGACAGACTAAACGCCCACCAAGACTTCCTGCAAGTGCTCAATGATGTAGGTCGGGTTGAGGGGGCGTCCGTCATACTTGCTGATGACCGCATCAGCCTTTCGCCCCGTGTTCATCCGAATCCATCGTGCCAGTTGCCCCGTATAGTTGCTCTCCACAACGACCCAACTGCGACAGTTGTCCAAAATGTCGGTGACGCGGTCCCAATCCAGCGGGTGGATGTCCACAAAGTGCAGCATGTTTGTTCGCATGCCGTTGCGGTTGAGAGTATCCACTGCCTCCCGAACGGGTCCGTAAGACGAACCCCAGCAAACGAAAGTGATGTCGGCATCGTCAGGTCCGTAAAATTCAGGCGGGCGCATATCGTTCTGGGCGGCGACCTCCAATTTACGCATCCGCTTGCGCATCATCTTGTTGCGGTTGTCGGCGGTCTCTTCCCAGTCAATGAAGCCTTCGGGCAAATGCTCTTCGCCTGCGACGGAATAGACGACTTTGGGATGACCAGGCGGGATGCGCAGGGAGATGCCGTCGTCGGTGAATTCGTAGCGGCGGTAACCGTTTGCGATGGCTTGCTCCACCTTCTCGTGCTCGTGGGGCAAGATGAGTTTGCCTCGGTCAATCTCGGAAGCCACCTTGCGGAAGTCAAAGGCATCGGGGTCAATGGCGCGAAGGGAGTTCGCCAAAAAGTTGTCGGTGAAGACGATGACGGGCATCTGATACTTCTCGGCGAGGTTGAAGGCGCGCGCCATCTCGTAAAAGCACTGCTCAATCGTGCCAGGTGCCAAGACGGCGCGGGGAAATTCGCCATGCCCTGCGTGCAAGGCGAACAACAAATCTTCCTGCCCCGTGCGGGTGGGCAAGCCCGTCGCAGGACCAGGGCGTTGAGCCAAGACGATAACGACGGGTGTTTCAGTGGAACCAGCAAGGCTCAGCGACTCCACCATCAAACTGAACCCACCGCCCGAAGTGCAAGCGAACGCCCGCACCCCTGCGTGGGCAGCGCCGATGCAGTGAAGCAAGCCCGAAATTTCGTCTTCACTCTGGCGGACGACGATGCCGAAGCGACGGGCTTGGGCGCAAATGAACTCAAAAAGGCTGGACGCAGGCGTCATCGGGTAACTGGCGACGAATTTGCACCCCGCCGCCAAAGCACCCAGACCTAAGGCTTGATTGCCATTGATGACCATCCGCTTGGGCGCGTTGGGGATGGCTTCCAGTTTCCACTCAAACAGATGGGCATAGCGTTTGCGGGCTTCCTCATAAGCAGCGTTGGCGACGCGGATGTTTCGGTCGGCAATCTCTGAACCCTTGCGCCGTCCGAAGTTGTCGCGGATGACCTGCTCAATGTAACTCAGGTCAAACTCCACGATGCCAGCGGCAGCGGCGACAGCAGCGGTGTTCATCATCAACTTGTTGCCCCCAACTTCCTCGGCAATCTTCAGCAGCGGCATCGGCATCGGGATGGCGCCCCGCGCTTTGATCGCCTCGGCATCCACTTTGAAGCCTTCATCGTAAAGCACGCCGCCGCCTTCCACGACTTCGGACAAGTGCTCTTCCACTGTCCGCTCATCAAAAGCGATGAGGAGTTGGATGGCGGGTTCGTGGGAGTAAAGTTGGCGCTCTGCCACGCGCACCTGATACCAGTTGTGTCCGCCACGAATGCGGGACATGTAGTCTTGCACGCCGAAGATGTAAAGCCCGGCACGGGCGATGGCTTTAGCAAAGCCCATACCACTGGACTCCACACCTTGTCCCGCCTCGCCACCCAGTTTGAAGGCGACATCGTTCTTGACCATGTTGGGTTGCCTCCTTCGCAATCGCAATGCTGCGCCGTCTCTCACCTTCTTCGGGATGCCGCTGCAATTATGCCCCCGCCTCACTTTTGAGGCAATAGGAAGGCGGGATGAGACCTACGGCACTGTTCAAAGACCCGCCATGCCCGCAAATCGCTTTCCAAATGATAGCACCACGCCATCCGCAATAGCGATAGGGCTTGCTCCCAAAGGGTGGGGCGAAGGTGAAGGGTCGTTATCAGTTTGGGTTGACGCACCAACGCCTCCAAGCCCTGAAGTGTGGCGACGGCAACCCGTTGGGCATCAGGCAATGACCGTCCCGCACCGCAACGGACGCAAAGGCTGCCCCCCGCCGACGGGGCAAAAAGGGCTTCCCGCTCCCTCAAAGGTTCACCGCACACCGAACAGGTAAGCAAATGGGGCAACCAACCGAAATGCCAAAGCAAACGCACTAACAGCGTCGTCAACCATTTGTGAACGGGCACGCCCGATCCTAAGGCGAGACTTGCTTCTCTCACTTCCTCAAACAAAGGCGCTTCTACCATTTCGGCAGGGGTCGCCGTTTCCAACACCTCCGCCACGATGCTAAACGCTGCCAACGCCGTCACATCCTCTCGTAACCGCTCCACTATGCCTTCCCATCGCCCATCAGTCACTCGGTCAAATTCTCGCCCCCGCGCCAACCAGAAAGTTGCCAAGACACCCGTTTGGGCGAAGGGCGCCAAGCGATTTTGGGGTCGTTGCGCCCCTTGCGCTATCACAAAAAGCCGCCCCCGCTCCCGCGTCAACAACACCAGTAACCGATCCTTCTCCCGCCACGCCATCGCCCGCAACACGATGGCATGCACTTTTGTGATGCGTGGGGTGAAAAGCATCCTTCGCCTTCACGCCCCCTGCTCATCGGGAAGGCGTCGCCATTCGCCTGACTTGCCTCCCGCCTTGTGCTCCAATTGCAACCGCTCAATGACGATGCTCGGCTCTATGCCCTTGCACATGTCGTAAACGGTCAAGGCAGCAATAGCCGCACCGGTCAAGGCTTCCATCTCCGCTCCCGTCGGCGCCGTGCAACGGACGGTGACTTCAATGCGCAAGGTGCCCTCATCGGGGCGAAGGTCAAAACGCACCTCAGCGCCGCTGATGGGAATGGGATGGCACAAAGGGAGCAAATCGGGCGTCCGTTTGATGGCAAAATAAGCAGCGATTTGGGCAGTCGTCAGGACATCGCCTTTGGGCACTTGCCCTTCGGCGATGCATCGCGCCGTTTCAGGGCGCATCCGCAGCGTCACCGAAGCCGTCGCCGTCCGTTCCGTGACAGGTTTTTCGCCGACATCCACCATCCGCACGCCTGCCATCTTCGGTCACCTGCCGAAAACGGTCACGCTTCCAACCGCCCCATCGTCGCCCGCAGCAAGGCTTCCCGCTCATCGTCCCAATAGGCGCAGTCCAACTCCAGGAAGACCGAAGTGTAGGGGAGGGTCGTGTTGGTCTTGACGATGATGACTTGGAAGGTGGAAGCGGCTTCGTTGACGCGGGCGATGAGTTGCTCGTGGGGCAAGCGATAGACGGGCAAATCCCGCAGGCGCTCCGTCAGCAACTGGCGGAACTCCGTGATGCCCTGTGCCCAATCCTCTTCCACGAAATCCAACTCGGCGTCCAACCAAACGCGTGGGCGCACATGCCCATACTCGCCCAGCAACTCCATGACCAAATCCAAAACCGAAAGGATGTCCGACTCCGCCCAAAAGGCGTGGACGCCCTCGCCACTGAGGGCAGGGAAAGCCATGTCGGTGATCAAAAGCCAATTGCGGTGTCCCAACAAGGGCAGCCACTCTTCTAATTCGCCCGACAGTTCTTCCAGTTCGTCGTTTGGGTCGTCCCAGTTCTCCATATCGTCAAAGCCTTGTCGCCATTCCGTCATCGTTGCCGCCTCCTTTCCCTTGCCGAATTGTGCCACCTTGCCATCACCACTGCCAACGGCGAGATGGCATCATTGTTTTGCCGAAGAATCGTCCCGACAACAGCAGGGGGGACGACGATGCGTTGCTGCCCAACGGAGAACCGACCGACGAGAGTTTGGTGGAAAGAGTGGCTGAATGCCGTGTCAGCGCCTCAAGCCCTTGCTGCTTTAGTGGGGGCGGCGTTTCTCCTTGCGGGTTGGGTGTTGGCGCTGGGGCAAAGGGAGTTTAGCCAATGGTGCTACCTTGCCGCCGCCCTTATCGCGGGCTTGCCGATCTTTTACGAATGCGTGGAAAACTTGCGCCAACGACAAATTAGCATGGAAGTCCTTGTCGCCCTCGCCATCACCGCCTCGTTGCTCATCGGCGAATACCACGCAGGGGCTGTCATCGCCGTCTTGTTGCTCACAGGCAGCGTGTTGGAACAATTGACCGTCGCCAAAGCCCAATCGGCATTGACGAGTTTGCTTCGCATGATGCCTGAAACGGCATTGGTGCGCAAAGATGGAGAAGACCGAGAAGTGCCCATCGGTCAGGTGCAAATCGGTGACCGCATCGTCGTCAGGTTGGGCGAGCGCGTCCCTGTGGACGGCGTGATCGTGGCGGGCGAGTCAGCATTGGACGAAAGCGCTATCACGGGCGAATCCATGCCCGTTGACAAAAGCGTCGGCGATAAGGTGTTTGCGGGCAGCCTCAACTTAACGGGCGTTTTAGAAGTGGACGCTCAAAGAGTCGGCGATGAAACGACTTTAGGGCGCATCGCCCGCCTCGTGGCGGAAGCCCAAGCCTCTCAAGCCCCCATCCAACGCCTTGCCGACCGCTACGCCCGCTGGTATGTCCCTGCCTCCCTTTTCCTCGCCGCTCTCGTTTGGTGGCTGACAGGCGATTTGGTGCGGGGCATCACGGTGCTCATCGTCTTTTGCCCGTGCGCCCTCGTCTTGGCGACGCCGACGGCTGTCGCCGCTGCCATCACTCACGCCGCCCGTAAAGCCGTCCTCGTCAAAGGTGGCGAATTCATGGAAGCCGTCGGGCAAGTGAACTTGGTCGCATTGGACAAAACAGGCACATTGACCGTCGGCAAGCCCAAAGTCACCGAAGTCATCGCCCTTGACACTTTGTCGCCTGATGAGTTGCTTCGTTTGGCAGCGGGAGCGGAGCGGTTCAGCGAGCATCCTCTCGGTCAAGCCATCCGCCAAGCCGCCAAAGAGCGTCAGTTGCCTTTGCCTGAACCCACCACCGTTCGCCTCGTCCCTGGTCGGGGCGTGGATGCTCACCTGAACGGTCAAAGGGTGCTCATCGGTCGCCTCCATTGGCTTTCCGAGCAAGGCATCGCTATCTCCGATCTCGCCCGCCGATGCATCACCGAAATAGAAGGGCAAGGGCAAACGGTTTTGCCCATCGCCATCAATGACCGCATCGTCGGGTTGATTGCCTTGCGCGATACTTTGCGCCCCGAAGTTAAGGATGCCATCGCCACCCTCAAAGCCCTCGGCGTCAAGGTCGCAATGGTCACGGGCGACAACGAACGAGTTGCCCACGCCATTGCCGCCGAAGCAAGCATTGACGAAGTGCACGCTAACTTGTTGCCCGAAGACAAACTGCGTTTGGTGCGTCAATGGCAATCCCAAGGGAAAAAAGTTGCTTTCGTCGGCGATGGCGTGAACGATGCCCCTGCGTTGGCAGCCGCCGACATCGGCATCGCGATGGGCGCTGCGGGCACCGATGTGGCGATAGAGACCGCCGACATCGCCGTCATGACCGACGACTTGAGCAAATTGCCAGAACTGTTGCGCCTCTCCCATCGGACGCTTCGGGTCATCTGGCAAAACATCGCTTTCAGCGTCACTGTCAACATCGCTTCTGTCATCGCGGCAGGCATGAAGTGGATTGACCCCGTTTGGGGCGCGTTCATCCACGAAGGGAGCGCGATGGCAGTTATCCTGAACGCCTTACGGTTGCTACGGTAGGGCATCGTGTATCAAACCCTCATGCGTCAAACTTTTCGTCCGCCTCAAAATTTCGTCCAATTCGGAGGGATGTGTGAGATGACGCTGTGGAAACTGGCAGCGCTTTTGGCAGGAGGGTTGATGGCAATGCAAGGGTGGACGGACGAGTTTGAGGAGACGCGGTTGAGTGAGCGGTGGCGTTGGCGTGCGCCCGCTGGCGGCAGTTACGCCTTGCAAGATGGCTGGCTCGTCCTCTCCGTCCCTCAGCGGGAGAAAGGCTTCAATCATTGGAGCGGCGTCTTTGACGCCCCGATGCTTTTGACCGATTTGCCCGACGGCGATTGGACTGCCGAAACGACTTTGCATTTGGCGGAATTCGCCTCCGATGGCGATTTCCATGTCGGCATGGCGATCGCCGTCTCTGAACGCTACCTTTGGCTTTGGGGCATTTTTTACAGCGCAACGACTTGGAAGATGACAAAGCCTGAACTTTGGTTGGAACGAACGGGCGAAGCCCGCTTGCTGCAAGTGCCTTTAGAAACCCGAACGGTGCAATTGCGTGCCGAAAAACGCGGCATGTGGCTGCACTTTTTCTGGAGGCACGGCGGGCGAATGCCCTGGCAGGAAGCGGGCAAATCGCTGATTTGGTTTAAGCCCCAAATGGTCGGCCTGATTGTCAAGACCTGGGGCAACGGGCGACCCGTCACCGTGCGGGCGGATAACTTTCGCCTTGAACCTTTGCCCAGCGACGAGCAACCGTTGACGGTCAATGTCCGCATCAACGCCGCCCGTCGGCTCAACGAAATCAACCCGATGATTTACGGGCAGTTTATTGAGCACTTGGGACGATGCATTTACGGTGGCATTTGGGCGGAGATGCTGCGCAACCGAAAAATGCACGCCAGCGTTTCGGAAAATGGGGTCGTAGAGCATTGGCAACCCTTCGGCAAAAATGCCCGCTGGCGCCCCGACAACGAGGAATTTTTCGTCGGCGGACAATCGCAAGTCATTGAAGGCACAGGGGTTGGCGAACATGGCATTGCCCAAGGCGGTTTGGACTTGCTCCCCAAAGCGTATGTCGGACGCGTCATCGTCAAAGGCGTTGGTGTCAAGGAAATTGCCGTCAGTTTGCGCAAGGAGGGCAAAGTGCTGGCGTCACAAACGCTGACAGGCGTTACCGAGCGATGGAAAAAGTTGCCCTTCAAATTGACCGTCAAAGAAGCGACAAAGGATGCGCAATTCGTCATCAGTTTCAACGGCAAAGGAACTTTGTGGGTTGGCGCGGCATCGCTGATGCCCGCCGACCATGTGGACGGCATGCGCAAAGATGTCTTGGATGCCATCAAAGACATCAAACCGCCCATCGTCCGATGGCCTGGTGGCAACTTCGTTTCGGGCTACGATTGGCGGGACGGAATCGGCGACCCTGACAAGCGACCACCTCGTTGGGATAGGGCTTGGGGCGCTTGGGAGTGGAACGATTTCGGAACAGATGAGTTCATCAAGTTCTGCCGTTATGTTGGTGCTGAACCTTACATCTGCACCAACGCGGGCGAAGGCTACGAGCACGAAGCGGCGGACTGGATGCGCTACTGCAAGGAGAAAGGCTACAAAGTCCGATATTGGGGCATCGGCAACGAAATGTATGGCAACTGGCAACTCGGTCATTTGGATGCGACCAAGTATGCTTTGAAGGCGATTTTGTTTGCGACAGAAATGCGCAAGGTGATGCCCAACGCCCGCCTCGTTGCCGTCGGCGTTGATGGCAGCGGTTGGGGTAACTGGAACGCAATTGTCACCCGCATCGCTGGCGCTCACTTTGACCTGATTGCCCCGCACTACTATCAAGGCTACAACCCCAACGATGACCCACGCCAAATTTACACCGTCGTCGCTGGCTCGCCCGTTCGCATTGAGCAGATGCTGCGGGAAACTTTCGCCATCGTTGAGCGCAACAAACCGAAAGGGAAACGCATCACGCTGGCGTTTGACGAATGGAATGTTTGGGAGCCGCATCAAGTTCCTGCGACAGGGTTGGAAAGTTTCTACGCCTTGCGGGATGGCATCTTTGCCGCAGGTGTCTTCCATGCGATGCATCGTTGCGGCGATTTCGTGGAGTTGGCATGCTTAGCGCAAACGGTCAATGTCCTCGGCGCCATCCGCACCACCCAAACGCAAGTGCTCAAGACGCCCATTTACTGGGCATTTTGGCTTTATGTCCGCAACACGGGCAAATGGCGCGTTGCCTGCGAGACCGATACGCCTGTCGGCACGATGCCCGTCGGTGGCGAGACGCCCATTGTGGACGCTTCGGCGACGCTCAGCGAAGATGGCAAAACCCTCTTCGTGGCGCTCATCAACCGCCATCCCGAACGGGATGTGACGGTGCGGTTGGACTTGCGAAACTTCACCGCCCAACCGACGGTGCAAATGTGGCGGCTTTGGAGCGAGCACTTCACCGACACCAACACCTTTGACCAACCCGAAAAAGTGAGACCGACCGAGCAAACCGTTCAACTCACCGACCTTCAACGCCTCACCCTTCCCCGTCACTCCGTCACCCTGTTGCGCCTGAACACTTCGTCTTTCTGCGCCCCTTCAGGGCGATAAGGGTGACTCGCTTTTGTCAAGGTTTCTGCCGATCAACTGTGTTAAACTCTTTTGCCGACCTTAGGCGCCGTAGCCGAGTGGCACAGGCGCGGGATTGCAAATCCCGATACCCGGGTTCAATTCCCGGCGGCGCCTCCAACCTCATCAAATCCCCAAAGGGGCGACGACCGATGACCGACGAACCTTTCCAGCGATTGCAGCGACGGGTTTCGTCTTTTGAAGGCGGCACTTTTGAAGGACCGCCCGAAGTCACCGACGAAGAGCGGGAGCAATTGCGAACGGTCGGGCTCACCCTTTGGCGCTCCCGAAAGCACAGCCAAACCATCATGCTCCACGCTTATGCCGCCCTCTTCGGCATCCCTGTTTTTGTCAAAGAGGCTCACCGTCGCCAACCTGGGCGCTTTAGCACCGACATCCTTTTTCACGCCGTCCAAAACACCGCCAGCAACCTTTGGCAGGCGTTCTACTTTGACTTTGACGAACATGACCGTCCCATCCCTCGCACCATCGTTCCCTTGACAGGCGTCCTGAATGTCCTGCACGGTCCTCAGCCCATTCCCGATGCCCCACCTCGTCCCCGCATCTCTGATTTGGCGATGGCGTTCTTTGTGTCCCAAATCATCCGCGCCGTTGAGCACTTGGCATGCCAACAAGGCATTCAAGACGAAAAACTTTTTGAGCACCACTATCGGCATTTGGCTCGCCTCGTTCAGCGGGCAGGTTATCGCTTCCCCAATGACCGCCACCAAGCGGACGCGTTGGCATCGGAAGTGGATGCCCATTTGGCAGGAGACGACCCCGAATGTGTCGCTTGTTGGCGGAATTTGCTGCGGGTGGCAAATCGCCTTAACATCCCTTTGTCGGCGGAGCAAATCGCCGCTTTCCTTTTGCCCAACGAGCGGCGCTATTTTGAGGCAGTTATGTCGGCGAAGAGTTCTTCACCCGCTCCGCTTGCGCCTCAATGCGTCGCAAAAGATGGGTAAGGCGAAGGTAATCATCCCGCAACAGACGGCACAACTCTTTGCCGACGCGCACCAATCGGTCGCGCCGATAGTCGCAAGCGTGAAGGATGTGGCGGCAAACCGCCACCAACAATTCGTCACTCAATCCCCTCGTCGCATTGACGACAATCCGAAGGAAGGCTAAATCCTCCGAGAAACCTGCCACCTCTTCCGTCGTGCAAGCATAAACGAAGGTGTGCAAGCGGGCAGGCACGGGCGGGATGGCTTGCACGATGAGGTCGGGCTGCTCTTCGGAGGCGTAACCGACGACGAGGGCTTTGAAGTGGGTGCGCAAAAGGGCGTAAATTTGCGGTTGCTCTTGGCGCAACTCCTCTTCAGTCTTGCCGAACGCCATCGGGCGCCGATAAGGCTCTATGCTTTGGGTGCTGATGTGGTGGACGACGCCGTAAATCCACCAGGGCGATGAACAGACCCGCACCAGCGCCCCAAAAGGTGGCGAGCCATTGAGTTCCCGACACTCTGCCGTAAACTCCGTCGTGCTGCTCTCAATCACCTCCGCCACCCAATCACCGTTGTTGACGGGCAACATCGTCACGACGGACACCCTCCTGAAGGGTGCAACCTTCCGCCCGTTCCCCTGAGCCGCTGAAAGTTTACGCCCTTTTTCGGTAAAACGCTAACCCTCACCGCCGAACGCCTTTCAGTTGCTCTTCAATGAGCACCTCGTCGGCTTTCTTTCCATGCTTTTTGCGGATTTGCAATGCCCACGCTTTGAACTCGTCCAACGAGACCGCTCTTTGTCCTTCTCGTTGGGAAAGGTAAGCGGCTCCGACAATGGCTTGCGACTCCGCACCGATGTGGTGGTCGCAAAGGGGTTTCGTGTTCGCCAACACGCAGCGGACCATGTTGATGATTTCGCCGTAGAAACTGGACGGCCAGAAAGTCCAAGTCGGACCTGTCGCTTCAATGCGGCGGCGATTGCCGAAGGCATCAGTGATTTCCACAAATTGTCGCCCGTCTTCCCAGACATGGCTCAAACTGCCTGTCGTTCCCAAGATGACCGTTGGTGGCGAATCGGGATGGCTCCACGACCCTTCCACATGCGCCGTCGCCCATGCTTTTGTCTGCGGGTGTTCGTAGCGGATGAGCACATGCCCATCGTCTTCCACCCGAAACTCGCGAAAGCGGTTGTCAATGATGCGGTGCTTCATCCGTTGGGCGATGCCGATGGGTGACGCTGCTTTGACGACGACAGGGTGGCGGTCAAAACCCGCCAAATACCACGAAGCCGTGATGGCGTGGATGCCGTTGTCCAACAAGGAGCCGCCACCCGCTTTCCGCTCGTCCCAAAAGAACAAGCGATTTTCGGGTCCTGCGTGGGCAGTGTTGAGATACATCGCCACGACCTCTCCGATGACGCCTGCATCAATGAGTTTGCGGGCGGTGTAGTAGAAGGGGTCATAGAGCCAATTTTCGTTGTGCTGGTAAAAGCGCCCCGTTTGCTCCACGACCTCACAAACTTCCAAGCATTCCAGCCAAGTGCGCGCCATCGGCTTCTCGCACATGACATGGCAGCCCGCTTTCAAAGCGGCGATGGCGACGGGGGCGTGAAAATCGGGGGAAGTGCAAATTTCCACCAAGTCGGGCTTCTCCTTCCGCAACATTTCACCGTAGTCGGTGTAAAGGCGAATTTGCTGGACATCGCGGCGCAATTGCTCCGCCCTTTCCTTCTCTCCTTCCTCTTCGGCTCGTCTTGCTCGCCGCTCATACAACTCGCCCAACCGCTTCATCGCCCGTCGCAAACTTTCCTGACTGATATCGCAGAGGGCGACGATGTGGGCTTCAGGGATTTCGGGATAGGCAGGCAAGTGTGCCCCGACAAAAATACCGCCCGTCCCGACGACACCGATCCGAACACGCTCCATCCCGCGAACCTCCTCCTTTCAGGGTTCTTCAAGGTCGCTCAGCATCCGTTAGATGTTACAACGCACGAACCCATGAGGCAATGTCGGCGCAGGAAATTGCTCAGGGTGCAACAAATGTGCCAGCAATTCCACACCGTCCACCAAGCGAACACCAGGGCAAGAGAAGTAATCGCCATCGGCGGCGTAAACTTGACCGCTACGCACGGCGGGCAAGTTCGCCCAATCAGGCAAATTTCGTAGCGTCTCAGCATCCCGCAAAGTTTGTTCAAGCCGATAACCGCAGGGAGCAAGCACGATGATTTCAGGTCGCCAAGCCAAAACTTCATCCCATGCGATGCGTCGGGAAGGTTGACCCTTTTTGCCCAAACCTTCCACGCCACCTGCGATTTCCACCATCTCAGGCAACCAATGCCCACAGCAAAAGGGCGGGTCAACCCATTCGGCGACCCAAACGCGAGGGCGATGATTGACCTTCTGCGTTTTCGCCCGCACCGCTTCCAAACGATTTCGCAGTTGTGCCACCAACTTTTCGCCCCGTTCCTGAACGCCTAACGCTTTAGCGATGCGAAGGATGTCGTTGAGAACATCGTCCAAAGTTGACAGGTTGAGCCAAAGGACTTTTGCGTCAGGGACGGCTTGCAAAGCGACAGCAACTTCGTGATTGGCGGCAGCGCAAACATCGCAGACCGCTTGGGCGATGATTAGGTCAGGGCGAAGTTCTTTGAGCGAAGTTGCGTTCACCCGAAACAGCGGCTCGCCCCGTTCCAAATAACTTCGCACCGCTGCATCAATCTCGGCGCCGCTTAACGAGTTGGTGGGCAAAATGGAAGTGACGACAATGGGTTTCCTTTGCGCCTCAGGCGGATAGGTGCACTTATCGGTCACGCCCACCAGACAACTTTCCGCCCCTAACGCAAAAACGATTTCCGTTGCGCTGGGCAGGAACGAAACAACTCGCATCCTTCCCCTCACCTTACACGCTGGCACCGCAATGGGGGCAGTAACGCCAACCAGGGCGCAAGCGACGCTCGCAACTGGGGCATCGCTTTTTGAGCGCCACACCGCAATAGGGGCAGGCGACGAATTCAGGTTGCACCGACCGACCGCATTCAGGGCAAGTGCCCCCGACTGCCCCCCGCACCAATTCCCCTAACTCTTCCCAAAGTTGCTCTATGGGCGGGACACGAAAGCGGAAAGTGAACCAACCACCTCCTGCCTTTATCCGCTCGGCGCAGGAAAGGCAAAGGACTTGCCCAAAGCGGACTTGCTGGCACTCCTCGCAAACACCCCGCCCGCAACTTTGGCAGGCACCGACAGCCTCTTTTTCCCGATGCTCGTAGCAACGCATGGGCATCACCTGCCATCCCAATCTTGACGCGCCCTTTCCCTCCTTGACAGTTGGGTCGGTAGCGCCATAAGAAGTTAGGTTGCATCTTTTAGCCAGCAAATCGGCGACGCAAAAAGGACGGTGGGAGCGATGGAACGACTGGAACGACCCGAAATCCTGACGACGGTCGTCGGCAGTTACCCAGCGCCCGCTTGGTTTTTGGCGTTTCCCAACCGCGTTCATTTGCGGGACGCCATCATGGTCGTGTTGAAGGTGCAGGAGTTGGCAGACATTGATGTCGTCAGCGACGGCGAACTGATGCGCTTTGACCCGTCCCATCCCGAAACGCAGGGCATGATTGACTACTTCATCCGACCTTTGGATGGCATCCGAACGCAATTCACCCGCGAAGACATCGCCGCTTTCCGCCAGGAAGCCCGATTGCACTATCGCACTCAACCTGCTGGCGTGGTCGTCAACAAAATCGGCGTTGGCAGGTTGAATTTGCCCGCCGATTTTGAGTTCGTCCGCCCCTTGACAACAAAGCCCCTCAAGTTCACCGTCACCAGCCCTTACATGCTGGCGCAAGTGCTCCTTGACCGCTTTTACGGCGACAAGCAAGACCTCTCTTGGGACATCGCCGAAATTTTGCGCCGACAGGTGGCGGAAATTGATGCTGCCGTCCTTCAGGTGGATGAAGCCCATCTGACAGGACATCCCGAAGATTGGCGTTGGGCAGTGCAGGTCATCAACCATGTCCTCAGTGCCGCAAAAGGCGAAAGGGCGGTGCACCTTTGTTTCGGCAACTACGGCGGTCAGACCGTTCAGAAAGGTTTCTGGCGGGACCTCGTCCCCTTCTTCAACGCCCTCAACGCCGACCATGTGGTTTTGGAATTCGCCCGACGCGGTTACGACGAATTGGAAGTCTTTCGGGATGTCAAGCCTGAACTGAAGTTGGGCATCGGTGTCGTGGACATCAAGGACAACGAAGTAGAGACGCCCGACGAAATCGCCCGTCGTATTGAGCACGCCGTCAAAGTCCTGGGCGCTGACCGCATCCGTTGGGTTCATCCCGATTGTGGCTTGTGGATGCTCCATCGCTCTATCGCCGACCGAAAACTGTTTGCCCTCGTTCAGGGGCGCAACCTTTACCTCGGCGGGTAGCGAATAGTGAGTGGCAAGTAGCGAATGGTGAACGGCTCCGAAAGTTGCATCGCAGGGAAGGTGGTGAGAAGTTGCAGCGGTTTTCCTTGCCCACCCTCGTCGCTCTGGCTTGGACGGTATTGCTGGGTTTGGGTTTGGCGTTGGGCATCCCATTTGGGGTTTTGGGTGAATGGGTCTGGTCAGGGCGGCAAATCTTTCCCTTCGCTTTCCCGTCCCTTTTGCTCACTTTCGCCAGCCTTGCTTTTTTGTTCGCCCTCGCCGCCCGTTTTTCTCCCTCCATTGGCGGCTGCTTTGCTCTCTTCGTTGTCGCCGTCTTTTTTCGGTTCAGTTTTGCGATGTTGACACCGATGCAGCCTACATCGGCATTTTGGGCATTAGCCATTGCCAGCCCTATCACGACGACTTTTTTCACGGAGGCAAGGCAAGTGGAACGGGAAGGGTTGAGCCATTACCTTCGTCACTACCATGAGACGCTCGCTCAAAAGCCCTTCCATGCCGCGACCCATCCGCCTGGTTTGCCTTTGACTTTTGTCGCCCTACGAGCCATTGCTCGCCATCCCCTTTTGCAGCGGTGGACGCCACTGGACGATGCGACATTAGCGGGCATTCGCCAACTGTGGCGGAAAGTTTTGCCCCTTCCTGACCCAAAACAAGACACCCAAATCCTTGCCGACTGGGAATTGAAAGCAGCCTGGTGGGGTGCGTTCCTTTGCGTTTTAGCAGGTTGCCTTGCTTTCATCCTTTGGGGTTGGCTGCTTTGGCAGTTCGCTTCCGACGAATTCAAAAGCGTCGCCGTCGTCCTTGCTGCCACGACCCCCGCTACCCTTTGGTGGCAGCCAACGGTGGACAGCCTACATTGGTTTCTCATCATTGCCACGATGGCAGGCGCCGTCCGATGGCAGCGTCGTCCCTGCTGGACTTGGGCGACGGTGACGGGCTTGCTGGGTGGGTTGGCGTCGTGGATAGCCTTCAAAAACGCTTTTCCCCTCGCTGCCCTTTTTTTGTGGCTTCTTTGGAGTGCCCTCACAAGTTCGGTCAACTCGCCCGCCACTCAATTTTCAGACGGGCAAATTAGCAAATCGGCAGGTCGGCAAATGGTGATAGGCGTTCCATTGGCACATTGGCTGTGGATGTTCGTGTTGCTGACAGCACCTTTCCTTTTCGCTTGGTTGCTGTTTGGCTTCCAACCGATAGCGACCTTGCTGGCAGCCAACGCCGCCCACCACGCCCAAGCGGGCGCTCACGCCCGAAGTTACCTGCTTTGGCTTTTTGTCAACCCTTTGGACTTTGCGATGGGCTTGGGCGGGGCATGGTTGGGGTTGACCATCGCTTTCCTGCTTCATTGGTGGCGGACGCAACGCTTCCGTCCTTCCCTCACCCTTTGCACCCTCATCGTGCTTTCGCTGCTGAACATTAGCGGCATCGTGCGGGGCGAAGTCGCTCGCCTTTGGATGCCCTTCATTCCCTTGCTGACTTTGGAAACCGTCACCATCGCTGACAAGGCGTTAACAGGGCGACCAAAGTTCGCCGCCCTTTTGCCCGCCGCCTTGCAAGGCATCATGGCGATCGCTTTGCACTTGCGATTGGAATTCCTGCGCCCTTGGTGACACCGCATGACTAACGCTAAGATGCCATGCCAAAATGAGGGCGACAACAAGTGCCTATTCGCTTCCTTTTTCGTGCCTCAAAGGGTTGCCAGTTTGAGATGCAACGGAGGAGGTCACGGGCATGGCGCAACCGTCACGGCGAATGACCCAACTGGGTCCGTATCTGTTTTCCGCTATCGGAGCAAAGGTGCGGGAGTTGCGGGCGAAAGGCGTTCAGGTCATCAGCCTGGGCATCGGCGATCCCGATGTCCCAACGCCTGACCCGGTGGTGTTGGAATTGGTGCGGGCAGCGACCGATGTTCACGACCCTGACCGATTTCGCTACGGCAGCGATTGGCCGTTGGATGCCTTTCCCAACGCCGTCGCCCAGTATTACCGCCATCGCTTCGGCGTAGAGTTAGACCCGAAGTCGGAAATCGTCCCGCTCATCGGCTCCAAGGAGGGCATCGCCCACATCGCTTTGTGTTACCTTGACCCTGGCGATGTCGCTTTGGTGCCAGAGCCGGGCTATCCCGTCTACAAGATTGGGGCATTGTTGGCGCTGGCAGAAAGTTACCCGATGCCGTTGCTCGCCGACCGAAATTGGACGCCCGATTTTTCCGCCATCCCCTCGGAAGTGTTGAAGCGGGCGAAGTTGCTTTGGCTAAACTACCCCAACAACCCGACCGCTGCCTGCGTGACGCTGGACTTTTTCGCTGAGGCTGTTGCCTTTGCCCGCCGACACGGTTTGCTGATTTGCCACGATGCTGCCTATGTGGACATCACTTACGACGGCTATGTGGCACCGAGCATCTTGCAAGTGCCTGGCGCCAAAGAAGTCGCCATTGAATTTGGGTCGCTGAGCAAACCTTTTGCGATGACAGGTTGGCGCATCGGTTGGGCGGTCGGCAACTCGGAAGCGGTGCGGTTGCTGGCGACGGTCAAGGACAACATTGACAGCGGCATCTTCCGCCCCATCCAACGGGCGGGAGCGAAAGCGTTGCAACTTTTCTGTCAAGACCCGTCCATCATCCGTCCCGTCGTGGACACTTATCAGCGGCGGCGGGATTTCGTCGTGCAGGCGTTGCGACAGGCAGGTATCCCAGTGGAAGCGCCTAAGGGCACGCTGTATGTGTGGTCGCCCATCCCCGACGGGTTTGCCAACTCGCAGGAATTTGCGACCTTCCTTTTGGAGCGCGCCCATGTCGCCGTCACGCCCGGCGGCGGTTATGGTCCTGCGGGAGAAGGCTATTTCCGCATCTCCCTCACCTATCCCGATGCCGTTATCGGTGAAGCCATGGAGCGCATCACCGCGGCGTTGAAACGCTCGTGAAAGCCCTGCCGAGAGAAAGGCGCGGTGAAAGTCTTCGGGACTCCTGCAGGTTGAAGGGAACGCCGACCCAAAGCCAGCCCAACATAAGCCTCCCGCCAAAGCAAGAAGGTGGGAAAGTTATGGGATAGGTTTGCGTCGTGGCTAAGAGCCACTTGAGCAAGGATGAGCAACCCGAAGACTCCTTTTTCTTCGCCGCTTCGGCGAAAAGCCGACTTCTCCCTCCGTCTCTCTGTTGGAGCGGCTATTAGTCGCGAAAATGGCAATGTCCGCCGCAACAAACGGCGGTTCTTCAAGGCGCGCTCTTCCGAGCACCCTCCCAGAGTGGTTACCAACCGCAGCAAATCGCGATAATGTTGAGCCTGTCGGGAAGGTGATGGCAATGGAGCCGGGTTCTTCCGACCTGACGGACGGAACATTTCCTTTTGCGGCGGTGTTGGAGCAGTTGCCGGCAGCCGTCATCGTTTTGGACGAGGATGGGCAAATCCGATATTGGAACGAAGAAGCCAAGCGACTTTTCGGGTGGCCTTGGGAGGAAGCGGTCGGGAGGCATTGGACTTTTTTGGTGCCTGAAGAGGTGCAAAAGCGTGTCGGGGGCGTGTTGGGGGAGGCGTTTAAGGGCGGGGTTGTCACTCATGTGAGTGCCAACCGAACGAAAGATGGTCGGCGGGTCATTTGCGAGTGGCGCAATGTGCCTTTGCGAGATTGGCAGGGCAACATCGTCGGGGTCATTGCCATCGTCTCTTCGGTGTTGTCGGATGGGACGACGAGTTATTTGCTGGGGCAATTGTTGCAAAACGCTCCTATCGGTATCGACCTCGTCACTCCCGACAAGCGTCTCATTTTCGTCAACCGCCAACTGTGTGAGATGCTGGGGCGCTCCGAAGCAGAACTGGTAAAGAGCCGTTTCGTGGATGTCACCCATCCTGACGATGTTGCCGAAGACGAACGCCTTTTTGACGCTTTGCTGCGAGGGGAACGGGACAGTTACACCATACGCAAGCGTTATGTCCGCTCCGACGGACAAATCGTGACGGTCGTGTTAAGTAGCGCTGTCGTTCGGGACGATAGCGGTGAGCCTCTGTTCGTCGTTCGGATGCTGCAAGACATCACTGCCCAAGTGACAGCGGAAGCGGAAGTGCGGCGGCACCTTCAAGAGTTGCGCCACCGAGCGGCACGCCTTGCCGTCCTCAATCAAATCGCCCAATCGGCGACCCAACGGTTGGATATCGCCAGCATCGCCAAAGTCACCATAGGGACGCTGGATGCTCATTTGCCGGGGACGATGCGGGCGCTGTTTGCCTATGACCCCGCTACCGATGCCTTCATCTTGCTGGAGTCAAATGCCCTTGCCGAGCCACCGCTTAAGGCGTTGGGCATTGAGAGGGGCAAGCCCATCCCTGCCGACGAAATGCCTTTCGCTGACGCCTTGCGAAAGGAGACAGGGGCTTTGGCGGGAAGCCTTCTCATCAACGATGTCGCCCGCTCCGATTTGCCCTTTGCCCGACAACTCCTTAAGGCGGGCTGCCGCTCTCTCCTTTGCCATGCCATCCGTTCGGGCGACGAGTTGTTAGGGATGTTGGTGAAAGGGCGTCCTGAAGCGTTGGCTTTTGACGATGCCGACCGAGAGTTTGTCAACGCCCTTTGTGAGCATTTAGCCGTCGCCTTCCACAATGCCCGTTTGTTTGCCAATTTACGGCGCGCCTACGAGGAGTTGCAACGCGCCCAATTGACCTTCGCCCAACAAGAACGGTTGCGGGCGTTGGGGCAGATGGCAAGCGGCATCGTTCATGATGTCAACAACACCCTCGTTCCCATCGTCACTTTCACCGAAATGTTGCAAGAGCACAGCGACCCTTCCGTCCGCCAAATAGCCCAGCAGATGCAAACCACCATAGACGACTTGGTGCGCATCATCAACCGCTTAAGAGCCTTTTATCGCCCTCGTAGCCCTCAGGAGGAATTTGAACCCGTTGACTTGAACGAAACTGTGCGGCAAGTGGTGGATTTGACCAAGCCTCGCTGGTATGACATGCCCCAACGGGAAGGCATCACCATTGCCTTGCGGTTGGCATTGGACGAGACATTGCCGCCTATCGCTGGCATCGGGGCGGAAATTCGGGAAGCCTTGACCAACTTAATCTTCAACGCCGTAGATGCCATCATGGCAAAGGGCACCTTGCAAGGCACGATTATCCTTCGGACGGGACGGCGAGATGGATGGGCGTTCGTGGAAGTCACCGACACAGGCGTTGGCATGGATGAGGAAACGAGACACCGAGCCTTTGAGCCTTTCTTCACGACCAAAGGTGAACGAGGGACGGGTTTGGGGTTGGCGATGGTCTACGGGACGATGGAGCGGCATGACGGGAGCGTGGAAATAGAAAGCACCCTCGGCGTTGGGACGACGGTGCGGCTTTTGTTCCCTTTGCGGGTCGTGACAGGGAAAGTGCCTGTGGTTGCCTTAGAGCCGACATTGCCTCCTTTGCGCCTTTTGATCGTGGACGATGACCCCGCCGTTCGTCTCTCTTTGGCGACGATGTTGCAACAAGAGGGGCATCAAGTGGTGACGGCGGGCGGCGGGGAGACCGCGTTGGCGATTTTTGAAGCCGCTTTATCGCAGGGACAGCCCTTTGACGCCGTTTTGACAGACTTGGGAATGCCCCGAATGAACGGGGTAGAATTGCTTCGCCTCGTGAAAAAGCGTTCTCCTTCAACGCCCGTCATCGTCATGACGGGGTGGGGTGAGGAAGTCAAGCCTCAAGGCGCTGATGCCATTATCTTCAAGCCCATCCGTCGGCGGTCGTTGAAAGAAGCCCTTGCCGCTCTTTTCCTCCGACCGACTTGAGGGGCTTCATTGCTCTCTCGGTTCCACCAAAACGGGCGTGACCAAAATCGCCAGTTCCGTCTCGCCTTGCTGGAAGCGGCGGCTGGTGAACAGTTCGCCCAAGATGGGGATTTTGCTCAGCAATGGCACTCGGTTGATGATGGTTTGGGTAAGGCGTTGGACTAAGCCGCTCATGACCAGCGTTTCCTGCGACGCCAATTCCACTTGCGTGCTGGCTTTTCGGGTGCGGGTGCCAGGGATGACGGCGCCGCCGATGTTGACGGCGATGGTGAAGTCCAATTCGCTGACTTCCGCACTGACTGTCAAGCGGATTTTGCCGTTCGGTTCTACCGTCGGCAAAACACTCATGACCAACCCGAAGGGGCGAAACTCCACAGCCGTCGTCGTCCCGACACCGGGGGCTACGGTGGCGACGGGGATGGGAATTTCACCCCCGACATTGAACCGCGCCTCTTGCCCACTCAAGACGACGGCGCTGGGTGCCGACAAAGTTCGGGCAGCGTTGCGGTTTTCTAAGGCTTGCACGAGGGCTTGAATAGGTGTCCGTTGGGCGACACCTGTCACGCCGTCCGTCGCTGGGTTTAGGACTTGACCGATAGCAACGCCTGGCGGCGCTAAGTCAGGGAAGTTCACGCCGAGGTCCCGCAACGCCGTCCGATTGATTTCCACGACCCGCAACTCCACCCGAATTTGCTTGCCACCTTTCACCTCCAGCAAATCCAACAATCTGGGCTCAGCAGGGGCTGCTCCCGTCGGTGCTCCTGTCGGTGTCGTCGGCATCGGGGCAGTGCCTACGCCCGGCACGACCATCAACGGCGTCGGAGTGGTCGGTGGCGTCGGGGGCGGGATGGGG
>Ga0209393_1000082_pt1 | contig 45807 bp, 44 predicted proteins | sample SSWtaG_2_FD_184117 | JGI IMG/M metagenome (GOLD analysis project Ga0209393, IMG submission 184117) | Hot spring microbial communities from Sandy's Spring West, USA to study Microbial Dark Matter (Phase II) - SSWsed_130316 (SPAdes)... | ecosystem: Environmental > Aquatic > Thermal springs > Hot...
TGAGGGCTTAGCCTAGGGCCGGATCCCCGGCCCGTACCCCTTGCGGGGCTCGAGGTAAATTCTACGAGCCCTGAATCCTACCTCCTACCCCTTCAACGATCCTCCTCGCAATGAATGCGTCTGAGGGTTTACCGGATGCCGCAGACCACCCTTATAGCTACCCTCTTCACGCTAAGCTCGGCCTCCTGTACGTTGTACTGCTTCGCTAGGCCTAAGGGGCTCGTGGCCGTCCTAGCGGGCTCCCCACCATCACTAGTATACGCTCCCCTTTACTTCCCTACATAATACTTTCTCTAATTCCCTTACAAGCCTGCGCGATCTTCGTGCAGCCCCGCTAGGCCCCTCAATCTGGGGCCGGTATCTAGGAAAGTCGGCTTGCTCGGAAAGACCTAAGGCCAACTGAAGAGCCTGCAGAGCCATAGGAGGAGTGGGAAGAGCGCGTATACGGCTACCCCCAGTAGCGGTAGTAGACCCACCAGGGCGGCAACTCTTCCCTTAAGCCTAGCGAAGCAGCTCAAAGCGTAGTAAACCCAGAGCAGTACGAGCATGGTAGCTAAGATGGCCATGCCAAGACGAGCCACGTACAGACCCGCACCGTAGTGCACTGCTATCCGCACCGCATAAAGGGTAAGAAGGCTGAGCCCAAGCGGGAAGCCGAGCCTATAGGCCCTACTCCTTAAGCACCTCCCGCGGTTAGAGTAGTACCCCCTCGCTAGCCACTCCAAGACCCTACCGACCATACCTGCCACCTAGTACATACGACTACCGGTTTATATCCACCGGTAAGGGCTCCGAGTACACTACGTAGCCGCACTTAGCGTCCCCCAGCTCCCAGCATTTACTGCACCCCATGCGCGCCCTAGCTCCCAGCTTCGAGCTACCGGCGATGGCTGTAGGTTCTCCACTTAGGTACTACTCTAGCGACTCCCTCAGTAGCTTAAGCATGGTCCTAGCGTTGCCGAGCATCCAGTGGTCGTTGTTGAAGAACACGTAGACCCTCCTGGGGCTCAGCTCCGAGATCCTCCTAGCTACCTCGGCTAGCTCCTCGTAGCTGTAGTCGTGGGCGTACCAGGAACTCCTCCCGTGCATCCTCAGGTAGATCACCCCGTTAGATGACGCGATCCAGGTAGCTAGGGGGGAGTCGACGGATACGGGGATCAGCCCAGCACCCTCGGCCCACCTAGCGACGGACTCGCTGAAGCAGCTCTCGTGCCTGAACTCCACGGCCATCCTGGGGCCTAGCCCCGCCCTGCTGTGGAAGGACTCGATCCTAGTGAGGTTTTGCTGGCTGCAGCTGAAGCTCGGCGGCATCTGGAACAGGTAGAAGTCCACCAGGCTATCTAGGGGGCTGAAGAGCTCCCTGAACCTACCCCAGGTACCTAGGGAGGCCTCACCTAGCTTACGTAGGTGGGTTATGGACCTGTGGACCTTAACGCTCCACCTAAGGGCCCTACCCTTCCTAGCCCACCCTAGGACCTGGTTCCTGAAGGGGAACCTGTAGAAGCTTGCGTTAAGCTCTACGGCGTTGAGGCCGCCGTGGGATACGTACCAGTCAAGCGAGAGCTCCTCGTTCCAGTCGTAGAGCCACCCACTAGTACCCACGTAAACCTCGCACCTAGGCGTAGGCGGCCCACCTACAGGGAGGTGGTAGCGGAGCTTTTTACCTCCGGCTAACCTATAGCAGCCTACGCAATCCGTTTTGCTTAGTACTGATAGGCTTACCCGTAAGCTCATCAACGTGTGCGTAAGCGCCTAGAGCAGCCATTCCATCGTTGCGTAAGATTCCAGTTACATAAGCCGGAGAGTTTTTCGATACCTCGGAAAGCATTGGAAGCGTGAGAGGTTATTTATGCGGGTATGGAGGCTCTAGCCCGCAGGCTTATACCGCTATTGGTAGCCCTCCTACTGACCCTGGATCTGGCGCACCAGAGCTCCACCGCCGAGGCTTAGGCCCCGGTTGCGGAGGTTAAGTAGGAGTCTACAGCAACCCGACGACTGGTCGCGATATACCCAACGCCGTCCTCGGGGCTAGGGGGTGCTTAGGCGGTGGGGTTACCCCGACCTACCTAGCTAAGACCGATGCCTCTTGGTGGCCGGTTGGGGGTGCCGCTGCCCCGTATTTTAATTTCGGGTCCCCACTTACTGGCGGTACTCTAAGCTGTGCCAGGCTCTAGAGCTCACCGAAGGGTTGTAAGGCTCTCTAGAAGAACGGGGATAGCTCTAGCAGTAGTAGCTCTAGCGCTCATAGTCCTAGCCCTAATACCGCTACCTGAGGTGGGGGAGCCTCTGGAGGCCCTGGCTAAGCCCGGGGGTAGGTTCCTAGAGCTCGACGGCTTTAAGGTCTACTACGTTGATAGGGGGTCTGGGGCTATTACCTACGTACTACTCCACGGGTTCGGCGCGAGCACCTTCTCCTGGAGGTACTTCCTGGAGGAGCTCCCCAGCTACGGTAGGGTGGTAGCCTACGATAGGCCCGGCTTCGGGCTAACTGAGAGGGTCGACCCTAGGAGGTTACCCTACAACCCCTACACCAGCGATGGAGCTGTGGAGATGCTGCGGAGGCTTATGGAGGCCCTGGGTATACGTAGGGCTGTCCTCGTAGGGCACTCGGCTGGCGGTGGTCTAGCCCTGCTATTCGTGCTGAGGTACCCTGAGCTAGTTGAGTGCCTAGTGCTCATAGCACCAGCTTGGAGGAGCTGGGGTAGGCCGTGGTACTGGGACCTCCTACTCAACCTCCCGCTCTCCGAGCGCTTCGGCCCCCTACTCGTTAGGCAGTACGTTGGGGCCCTCGAGCAGGTACTCTACAGGGCCTGGTACAACAAGACCCTACTAACTGAGGAGGTCATCGAGGGGTACAGGTACCCGCTTAAAGCTAGGAACTGGGATAGAGGGCTCTTCTGGGTCGTGAAGTACGGCGGCTTCCCCGATATTAGTGGGGAGCTACGTAGGGTTAGGGTCCCCGTACTCGTAGTTCACGGTGAGTACGATGAGCTAGTACCTCTACAGTCATCGCAGGGGCTCTGCGAAGCCCTAGCTAACTACACCAAGGTATCCCTACGGGTAGTACCGGGGGTGGGCCATTTACCACACGAGGAGGCGCCGGCTGAGACCCTCCGCGAGGTTTTGAGCTTCCTCGAGGAGCTGGGGCTTCTCAGAAGGTAATATAGCGCCTGTAACTACTCGGTGGGGGTGCAGGTTAAGGAGAGTACTACTGGTAACTACTCAGTCAGCCTACAGCTACGTAGTAGAGGTAGTAAGCTCCCTCAGGAAGGGGTATGCAGTCGACGTCCTAGCCTCGAAGGCTCCGGTAGCCCAGTTCGTAAGCACTGAGGGGCTGGCTAGGGAGCTAGCCGAGAAGATCAGTAGGTGCGACTACGACTACGTGATAATTCCGGGGCTCGTCAGGGGCTCCACCAGGGTTATCGAGGAGGTCCTGGGCTGCAGGGTCGTTAAGGGGTCTAGGTACGCCGGGGACATACCCGCGATCCTAGAGCTCCTGGAGGAGGGCCTAGAGCTCAGCTCTGAGGTGCCGGCTGACGACCTCTACAGGGAGAGGTTCCTATCGTCCCTCGAGAGCTCCCTGAGGTCCCTGGTGGCCTCAAGGGTACCCGCCTTCAACCTGAGGGCCGTACAGGTGTACAGGGACCCCCCGCCGACCCTGCTACTACTCGAGGTCAACGTCGATAGGGGGGAGGACTTCGTAGGTAGGGTTGGGAGGGCCCTGGAGGCCGGGTTCGAGGGGGTCGTGGTTGGGTGCGGTAGCACCTGCGGTAAGGTGGAGCTCCTAGCTAGGGCCGTCTCCCGGGTTAGGGAGCTTGTAGGGGACCTACCGGTAGGCCTGGACGTATCGAGGCCCGGCGAGCTCACCCCGGATCTCGTCGAGGGCGTGGACCTCGTCATGAACGTCTCAGCCAGGGACGTGGACCGGGTGGCCGGGGTCCTGGGTAGCGGTAAGGGGGTCGTGGTGATTCCGGAGGATATCAGCAGCCTCGAGGCGGCCCTGGGTAGCGTGAGGCGGGCCTTGGAGAGGCTGGAGGAGGTGGGAGTCAGGAAGGTGCTGGTGGACCCCCTAGTAAAGCCCCCGGGGTTAGGGCTAGCCGAGTCCTTGGTCAGGTTCTACCACTTCAGGAGGTCGCTTAGCTACCCCCACCTGTTCAGCACCGCGAACGTGTACGAGATGATCGACGCGGACAGCCACGGCATAGTGGCCCTGCTCCTATCCCTAGCTCTCGAGCTGGGGGCCTCAGCTGTCCTAGCTACTGAGGAGAGCGATAAGGCTTTCTGGGCTGTGGAGGAGCACGCGGTAGCTAGGCTCATGGTCTACTCCTCAAGTGCTAGGAGGTCCCCACCTAAGGACGTACCCTACGGTGCCGATCTACTGGTACTGAAGGAGAAGAGGCTCTCAGCTGCTAAGCCCCCGGAGGTAGGTGCCCCAGTTAAGCGCGTTGGTACTGTACCCTACACCCCGGATCCTAGGTACTTCGTTAGGATCTACGTAGACCACTCCAGAGGGGAGGTAGTGGTAGACGTACACGACGCTAAGTCGGGGGCAGCTTTAGCTAGGTACGCCGGTACCGAGGCTACCTCGCTAGCTAGAGCTGTAGTAAGGGACCTAGAGCTAACACCGGAGCACTCAGCCTACCTAGGCTACGAGCTATGTAAGGCTGAGCTAGCTCTAAGGTTAAGGAGGAGCTACGTCCAGGACCTAGAACTACTTAAGAGCCCTGCGGATAAGCTTAGAGAGCTAGGCCCTAAGCTAAGGCTGGGTAGCCTAGGTGGGAAAGCTTAAAAGTTCTAGAGCTTAGTATACCCTGGTGAGAGAATGGCCGTTAAGAAGAGGGAGGTTAGGGTCAAGAGGATAACGGGTAAGAAGAAGGTTGGTGATAAGGTCTACACCTACACCTACTACACCCTACCTCTAAACCTCTACATACCTAGGACCGTGGTAGAGAAGTGGGGTGAGGAGTACATAATCGAGAAGGACGAGGAGAGAGGTACCATAGTGATAAGACCTAAGAAGGCGTAGGGACTCTGAAGCTGAGGAGGGGGGAGCTACTCGAGGTACTTCTCCAGCTAGTACCACCGGGCTACGTAACCACCTACTTATCCCTAGCTAAGCTACTGAGGACATCACCTAGAGCGGTAGCCGCACTACTTAAGAGAAACCCGAACCCGATTTTAATCCCCTGCCACAGAGTTATAAGGAGCGATAGGACCTTAGGGGGCTACACGATTAACCACCGCCTAGCTCCGCAGTTTAAGGAGAGGTTACTTAAGCTCGAGGGAGTCGAGGTCGTAGGGGGTAGGGTAGGTAGGAGGTACGTCCTAGACCTGCGGGAGCTCCTTGGGTAGACTTCCAAAAACCTTGAACAGACCTTACAAAGTTATACCCTAGGTCTACGTAGGGATCCCCTGAAGCGGTTTCAGGGGCTAGCATCCTTAGGCTACCCTTAGCAGCCTCTCTAGCAGCTTTTACCGACTTCCCAGCTTAGGTTAGCTCTAGGGTAGGCCCGACCCCCTACACCACGCAGAACACCACGGTAATCCTCCCCGGGCTCCTCTTACCCCTACGCTGGGCACCGCTATCCAAGCCCCTCTACCTATCGATGGTAGCTTTAGGGCTTCCAGCAGCCTCAAAATTCACGAGCTACCTTACGAGAGCCCTACCTACGCCTAACCGGTAGGAGGCTCTTAAGCACGGGATTCAGGGACGTCGTAGCGCTACTAGCCCTATCAGCTGTCGCCGCAAAGTCCGGTACATACCGGACTTTGCGCGTTCTCGTACAACGCCCTCGGTAGCTCTAGGCCGCTCTCCTGATCGGGTCCACTACTTAAGTAGCTCAGTTGCGGGGCTTTAGAGACCTGCCTCTGCGTAACGTAGGTTCATAGGTTTTATAAAACTTAAAAACCTCAACGCGATATACTAATGAGGGTTTAACTATGGTAAGAAGATTCAGATCCGCTATATCTAAGACCGTCGCCATCGTTATAGCGGTCGTAGTTGTTGCCGCTATAGCAGGTATTCTAGTGTTCGTAACAGCTCCTACAGCTCCGACCCCCACCCCTACAACACCTACACCGGCAGTGGTCGGGGAGATTAAGGTAGGTATCGTAGAACCTCTAACCGGGAAGTACGCTGTCTTCGGGAAGGAGGCGGTGGACGCCGCCCGCATGGTGATAGATATAATCAACACCGAGTTAGGCGGTATAAGGTCTATGGGCGGTGTAAAGCTAGTGCTAGTAGGGCCTGAGGATGCCGGTGAGAGCCCTGCTGCAGCGGCTCTAGCTGCGGAGAGGCTGATCTCAGCCTACAGACCCCACGTAGTTGTTGGAGCTTACATAAGCGCTCTTACAGCTTCGATTGCTGAGGTAACTGAGAGGGAGAAGATCCCATTCGTTATCGACGCTCTCGTGGACTGGCTAACGGAGAAGGGCTGGAGGTACGTCTTCAGACTAGCCCCTAAGGCTAGCTACCACGGTAGGCTAACCGTACAGTTCGTCGACGAGATGCTCAAGGCTAGTAACATCACCGTGAAGAGGGTCCTAGTACTACACAACGACGGTATCTTCGGTACCTACGTAGGGCAGGGAGCCTACTTAGAGCTAATCGCGCGGGGCTACAAGACCGTGGAGTCGATAGCGTACCCCATAGCTATAACGGACTTCTCACCAATCATATCGAGGATTAAGGAGTACAGGCCGGACGTAATAATAAGCGTACCGTACTACCACGATGGGGTGCTCTACGCTAAGGCGCACGTAGCCGCAGGTCTAGACGAGTTCGTGCTGTTCGTAGCCGGGGCCGGCGGGTGCGGGTACTCTGACCCGGACTCCATACGCGAGATCGGACCGGCCGCTGAGTACTTCACCAACACCTACAGCTACAACCCAGCGAAGGACACCACGTGGAACAGGAAGCTTGTGGAGGAGTTCAAGGGGAGGTACGGTAAGCTACCGACGGAGGCTGCCGGCATAATATTCTACAACGTGCTGTTCATATACGAGGTCCTGGAGGAGATGGGTAGGAGGTACAGCGACCCGCTAAACCCGGAGCTCTTCGCCGAGAGGTTCCGCGAGGTAGCTCTAGGCCTGGACCTCAAGGAGCCCGATAGCATAACCGCCCAGGTATACCCCTCCGGTAGGGTTAGGCTAGCACCTAACGGAGAGAACATGTACCCCGGGGTAGCTGTGATACAGGTAATCGGGGGCCAGCCTAGGGTGATATGGCCTAAGCCAGAGCCCGGAGTAACTCCCGTATTCCCAAGACCTAAGCCCTAGCCGTTCTCTAAGCTTTTAAGCCCTATTTTTAACCTCCCCGTAGAACCTGGTGGGTGTTTCCGGTGATACCCACTTTAATCTTAAGAGCTCTAGTTGACGGACTTCTACTGGGGCTCTTCTACTCAGTAATAGCTCTAGGGCTAGCCCTGATCTTCGGGGTCATGAACATCATAAACTTCGCTCACGGGGACTTCGTTATGCTAGCTGCGTACATAACGTGGCTGGTAGCTCGAGCTCTACAGGTAGATGAGGCAACCCCGATAGCTATAGTGACGATACCAGCGTTCTTCGCTATAGGGATAGCCTTCTACAGGTTCGTAGTGAGGCCCCTGCTGGGAGGGGACCCCCTAATACAGATAGCATGCACGGTTGGGATAGGCTTCATACTTCAGAACGTAGCTCTAATGCTCTTTAAGGCGGAGCCTAGGTCCCTCCCAAGTCTAGTACTAGGTACCTACGTAGCCTTAGGCCCGGTTAGCGTACACCTAGCAAAGCTCGTAGCCGGTCTAGCCTCAGTTGTTCTTACTTTACTAATACACCGCATGCTCACTAGGACCTGGCTCGGCCTGGCTATAAGGGCAACCGCGTATAGTGAGGAGGTAGCTAAGACCCTTGGTATAAACACCGATAGGGTCTTCATGCTGGTTACCGGTATAGGTATAGCTCTCACAGGGTTCGGCGGAGTCCTCTGGATGTCGTTTGGGCAGGTCGACCCGTACCTAGGAGCCTCCTTCGCCCTAGTCTCCTGGATTATCGTAGCTTTAGGTGGGTTAGGGGGTATTAGAGGTCTGATATACGCTAGCCTCCTAGTTGGGGTTATAGAGGCCCTCACCATGACCTACGTATCGCCATCTGTTGCGAAGGCCGTCCCCTTCATAATCTTCATAGTAGCTACCTGGCTTAGGCCTCAAGGGCTCTTCGCCCCTAGGGGGTGATAGTAGGTGATTACGAGGAACGACGCGGTACTAGTCCTTGCGGTGGCTGTAGTAGGTGTAGCAGTACCCTACACCCTAGGCTTTAACCAATACTACGTACTGCTAGCTCTTCAGGCACTGATCTTCGCTACAATAGTCCTAGCCTGGAACATACTGGGAGGCTACGCAGGTCAGCTAGACCTAGCGGCCTTTACGTACGTTCCGCTAGGTGGGATAATCACCTGCAGGCTTCTCGAGGTCTACGGGTTAACACCCTGGCTTGGAATGCCTATCGGAGCTCTAGTGGCAGCGGCTCTAGCTTCAGCTGTAGGGTACCCTATGTTTAGGTTTGGCGTTAGGGGGGTGTACTACGCGCTCTCCACAGCTGCTCTAACTGTAGTAGTTCACGAGATGTTCATCCTCATAATAGGTCCGTGGGACTTCTACCTACCGCGTTACGATGGCTGGTACTACCTGATGTTCAGGACCTGGGAGAACCTCTACTACGTAGTACTTACCTTCTTCATAGCTGTTGTACTAGTTAACCTAGCGGTTAGTAGGGGTAGGCTAGGCTACTATCTAAAGGCTATTAAGGAGGACGAGCTAGCGGCGGAGGCTCTAGGTATAGATACTAGGAGGTACAAGCTAGCGGCCCTACTGATATACTCCTCGATCCTCGGGTTCGTAGGGTGGCCCTACATAGTATCGCAGAGAACGTACTCCGCGTGGTCCTTCAGCTTACCTATGTCGATATACGTAGTCGTTGCCGGGATACTCGGTGGTAGGGGATTTATAGCGGGGGTAGCTGTGGTGGCTATGGTGCTCAAGCTAGTGGAGGAGATTTTAAGAGGGTATGTAGGGGGTGTTGCACCGGGAGCCCACCTACTGGTCTACGGGCTCCTACTAGTTGTTATGAGTATCGTACAGCCTAGGGGGTTGGGAGCTGTACTCGAAAAGATCCCAGCCCTAGTAGGGGGGTGGAGGGTATGGAGGAGGCGGTCCTAGTCTCTAAGGGCTTAACGAAGAGGTTTGGCGGTATAGTAGCCCTTAGGTCGGTGAACTTCGAGGTTAGAAGAGGTGAGGTAGTAGGCGTTATAGGGCCTAACGGAGCTGGTAAGACTACTTTCGTGAACTGCGTTACCGGGGTTTACAAACCGGATGAGGGGAGGGTGTACTTTGAGGGTCGGGATATAACGGGGCTCTCACCGCATAGCGTGGCTAGGCTTGGGATCGCTAGGACCTGGCAGAAGATTAGGCCCTTCTACGAGATGAACCCTCTTGAGGCCGTAACTGTGGGTGCCTTACTTAAGGTAGGGGACATATCGCAGGCTAGGAGGGTAGCATCGGAGGTTTTAGAGCTGGTGGGTTTCCCTAAGCAGAAGTACCATACGCCAGGTAGGAACCTAACCCTAGTAGAGCACAAGCTCGTAGACCTTGCGAGAGCTCTCGCAACAAAACCTAGGCTACTCTTCGTTGACGAGATCGTAGCTGGGCTTAGACCTCAGGAGATCCCCGCAATAGCGGAGCTTATTAGGAGGGTCAACCGGGAGGAGGGGGTAGCCATAGTTATTATAGAGCACGTAGTGAAGTTCATAGCTGAGGTAAGCCAGAGGGTAGTAGCCATGCACGAAGGTAGGGTCATAGCCGAGGGGTCAGCTGAGGAGGTTCTAACTAACCCGCTTGTAGTAGAGGCCTACCTAGGATCTAGAACCTAGGTGAGACCGTGTCACTCCTATCTATGGAGGGGGTGGAGGCCGGTTACGGTCCCTTCGCAGTTCTCCACGGGGTAAGGCTCTACATCGATAGAGGGGAGATGGTATCGCTGATCGGACCTAACGGAGCAGGCAAGACAACTACTCTTAAGACTATTCTAGGGCTTACAACCCTCTACAGGGGTAGGGTCATCTTCGAGGGTACGGATATAACGGAGGAGCCTACGTTTAAGCGTGTACTAAGAGGGATCGGCTACGTACCGGAGGGGGGTCAGGTAGTACCTAACATGACGGTTCTCGAAAACCTCTACTTAGGGGCCTACCCGGTAAGGAGGAACAGGGACTCCCTAAGGGATTCCCTCGAGATAGTCTTCACCCTATTCCCAAGGCTTAGGGAGAGGTCGAACCAGCTAGCTGGGACCCTATCCGGAGGCGAGACGAGGATGCTCTCCATAGGGAGGGCCCTAATGTCCAGACCTAAGCTACTACTACTCGACGAGCCTAGCCAGGGACTAGCACCTAAGCTCGTAATAGAGCTGTTCAACCTAGTAAAGAGGCTTAACGAAGAGTACGGGGTCTCAGTACTACTCGTTGAGCAGTACGTATCGGAGTCCCTGAGGATCTCCCACAGAGCTTACGTCATAGAGCTTGGTAGGATAGTCCTCGAAGGACCTAGCTCCGAGGTAATTAAGAGCGAGTACCTAAGGAAGGCATACCTTGCGGTATAGCCTAATACTGTTTCTGATCTTCTAGGTAGCAGTGGGTCCTCCTAATCTACGTGGTGAGCTCTTTAACTACTAACCCTATTCCCCTAGGGGTTGTTGTGGAGGAGCTTGAGGGTAAGACGCTGGAGTTACTGGTAAGGTCCGGGACGTACGTCTCGGGGGAGGATGTAGCTAGGGCTTTAGGGGTTTCCAGAGCTACGGTCTCCAAGGTGGTTAGGTCCTTAATGCGGAGGGGTTTCCCAATCGAGGTCCGCCCGGGGATGGGGTACAGAGTTCTAGACCCCGACGACCTATCCCTAGCCCCCCAGGTTGTTCAGTATATAGATACAGGTATTAGGTTCTCCGTACACTACGTGGAGTTCTGTAGCTCAACCCAGGACCTAGCTGACGCCTTAGCTAGGGAGGGGTCTCCGGAGGGTACCGTAGTGCTTGCGGAGGCTATGGAGAGGGGTAGGGGTAGGATGGGTAGGAGGTGGGTAGCTGGTAGAGGGGGTCTCTGGGTAACGGTAGTCCTAAGGCCACGCCTTACCGGGGTTACCCACATACTTAGCCTAGCTGTCGGGGTTGCAGTAGCTAGAGCTATAGAGGAGGTTACCGGGGTTGGAGCTGGGGTTAAGTGGCCTAACGACGTCCTCGTCGGTGAGAGGAAGGTCGCTGGGGTACTGATAGAGGGTAGAGCTGAAGCCGATAGGCTCCAGTACGTACTCGTAGGAGTAGGCGTGAACGTTAATAACGAGCTACCGGAGGAGCTCTCCAGTACCGCGACAACAATAGCTAGGGTAGTCGGTAGGCCGGTACCGAGGCTACCGCTACTAGCGTCTACCCTAAGGCACCTGGACCAGCTCTACGGAGCTCTCAGCAGGGGTGAGGTAGGCTACGTACTAGACGTGTGGAGGACGCTCTCCGTAACCCTAGGTAGGGAGGTTAGGGCCCTAACCCCGGACGGGGAGGTAGTCGGGGTAGCTGAGGACGTAGCGGAGGACGGGGCGCTGCTGATAAGAACCCCTAGTGGAGTAGTTAGGAGGGTCTACGTAGGTGATGTAGAGCACCTTAGGCCTACCTAGGTACAGCTGAGCTACCTACTCCAGCTTGGAGGTGGTTTTAGTGCCTTACGAGGAGCGCTGTAACAGCAGTTACGAGTAGGTAGGTCAGTAGGCATACGATGAAGTACGGGATGTAGGTTACGAAGAATATACCGGAGCGTACTACAGCTACGAGGAATTCTAGAGGGCTTAGACCCGAGGCTGGGGCAGCTCTAAACCCTACCTCTAGGTAGAAAGCCACTTGGAAGACCAGGACCCCGAGGGCCACCGTAGCTACAGCCCTCCCAGTTACAGTACTAAGCCCGATAAGCCTCCTCAGGTAGGCGTAGGTCGATGGAGGGGCTATCAGCAGAGTAGAGACTACGGAGCTTAAAGCCATGTTACCATCAGTTAGGCTGTCCAGCAGGTAGAGGGCTAGCGCTAGAGCTAGCGAGCTAGCTAGGGTTATACTGAGGGTACCGCTAGATTCTCGGAGAGCTTTAGAACCCCGCGTAAACCCCTACCTAGAGGTACCCCTAAGGTTAATAAGGAAACCTCATGCATAAGGTAGTGCGGTAGCCGCGGAGGGTGAAGGCCCTCCACTACCTTCTAACTCTCCTAAGGACTACTAGTAGGATCACGGCTGCTAAGGCTACGGCTACAGCAGATACTGCGAGAACTAGCGTTGCTGTATCACCTAGAGGTGCTTTACCTGTAGCTGTAGAGGGCTTTATACTCGTTAGTTCCAGTACGTTTGTCTTAGCTAGCTCTACGCTTATCCGGGCCTCCGTCCTCAGGTCCCCGTAGCTACCTTCTACCTGAGCTATAAGGCTTACGAGGAGCCCGGACGGGCAGTCGTAGACAACGTCAGCTCCTAGAGTCGGTATCCTGTACCTAATACCCTTAGCTACGGTTACGTTATCTACGATCACCTCGGAGCACCTCTCCCCCGAAGTGTCCTCGATGATACTGTACCACCTAGCTAAGGCGTTGAGGAACTGAGCTACCCTACTACCCTCAACGGTAACCTTAAGCGTAACCCCCTGTACGGGGGGTATGTAGAGGAGCTCTATGAACTGCTTACTTAGGTTAGCTAGGAACAGGTTAGCTAGTACGTGTAGGAATACGGGGTCGTCGGAGGTGAAGGAGTAGGTGATGCTATCCGCTAGAGCGCTAACCGTGTAGTGGGTACTGTTGTACCTCTCGATAAGTATGTGGAGGAGGTAGGTACCCTTAGCCTCCCCGCTGGTAGCCTGACCGGTTACTGAGACCACGTAGCTTACCTCGTAGAGTAGGTAGGCTTTATCCCCTCCAAACTCCCCTAGCTTAGGCCAGGCAGAGGCTACTGGAGTAACTAGAGCAAGTGCGAGCACAGAGACTATCAGCACCGCGGCTAAGTACCTCAACTTATTTACCCCGATAGCGTGGTTAGCTCAGGCATATAAGTAGGTGATGAAGCACGAGCGGGATGAGGTGTGATTAGTAGCGAACCGGCTGAGGTAGTTCTAGACCACGACCACCTAGAGGACGTAGACGGGGCGATCTACGTAGCTATCGGGAACCGCCACCTACCTAACGCAGCGATAGCTTACCTTAAGTACGTACCTACGAGTAGGAGGACCCCATGGTGTAGGGGTAGCACCTGCTTCGAGAGGGTCGTTAGGAGGTACGGAGCTACCTACGTCCTCAGCGCTGTGAGGGACCTTCAGGAGGAGGTCTACGACCCAGCCCTAGGGGTCACCGTACCGGTAGTTAGTTTCAGTAGGGTTAGAGCTATCTACAGACCTAGGGAGAGGCTAGCTGAAATACTGAGGAAGCCGAGGGACCCTGTTGAACTCGACGTAGTTGAGTCCTACACTACCCTTAGGAGCTGTACCGGAGTCTCACCAGGTAGTGTGGGGGTGGACGGCTCAGTACTCGTCGGAATACACAACCCGGAGCTATCCGACGTAGACCTAGTTGTATACGGCTGTAGGGACTCCGTAGAGGTAGCTTCCACAGCCCACGAGGCCTTTGGGAGGCTGCCTGCGGAGGTCGAGGTGAGGAGGTTGAGGACCATGTCTGAGGTCTACGGACTACCACCAGAGGTGCTAGCGACCATATCCCCACCGTACAAGAGGCTCTACCTAGGTGGGAGGAGGGAGGTTAACATAATGTTCTCCGGGGACCGTGCGGAGAGGTATGGTGAGAGGGTACTGGTACCCGTAGCTGTAGCTGAGGCTCTACTCGACGTAGATGGGGGCGACTGCAGGTCCCTCTACTACCCCGGGGAGGCGCGGGTTTCGAGGACCCTTTACTTAAGGGTGGAGAGACCCCTAGCTGAGCTAGCTCTACATGCAGATCGGGTTGAGCTAGTACTTAACTACGAGTCCCTCTACTCCTACGTACTCTTCAGAGGGGGTCCCGTTAGGGCAAGGGGGGTCCTAGCTCTCGAGAGGACCTCAAGTTCCTTAGTACTGGTAGTAGGTACTAGGGAGACGTGGAGCTACGTAGTACCTAAAAACTAGCTCCTCTTGGGGGCCCTAAGTAAGGTGAGGGCTAGGCTAGCTACTGAGGTAACTAGAGCTACTACAGCTAGAGCTAAGGCTAGACCTACGTTGGACCTCAGCTCAGATAGCCCGGTGTAGCTAGCCTTAAGCTCAGCGACCTCGCCCTCCAAGGTGCTGACCTTACTCCTGAGGTACCCCATCTCAGAGGTTACGGTAGAGTTAAGCCTCGTAATACCGTTGAGTAGCTCCAGCTTAGTGCTCTCTAGGAGAGCTTCGAGGAACTCCACACGTTTAAGCATCTTCGAGGCCTCGTCGAGGGCCCTCCAAGCCGTACCTCTTACCTCGGCTATGGAGGTGTTCAGGACCTCCACCTCGGCTAGGGCCCTCCTAACGGCCTCCTCAACGGTTAGTAGAGCTCTACTGAGCTTTAAGACCTCCTCGAGGGCCTTCTCAGCGGTATCCTCAAGGACTACGTAGAGCGGTGCTACAGAGCTTACGCAGTAGGCTTCGGAGCAGGCGCTGACCTCGATGTAGGCGTAGCCACCCGGCGGGTAGGCGGTTATGTTCAGGTACACTAGGGCTACCCTACCGACGTACTCGACCCTAACGAGGGAGGCTACCGGGTCCTCGGGGTATAGCTGGCTAACCCTAACGCTAAGCCCCTCCTCCGGCATCATAGCGCTAACCGTTCCAACCCTACCTACTACGTAGTACCTCTCCACGGCTATACCTAGTTGCCGCACTACCTCTACAGTAACGGGCTCCGGTGGTGGAGGTACTAGGGTAACAGGTGCTGTAAGGGTGAGCCCAGGTACGGATAGGTCCTCCACCCTTAACTCTAGGTAGGTCTGCCTAGCTACGTAGGGAGCTACTAGCCTAGCGTTTAGGGAGCCCCTTAGGTTGGTGTTATCTAGAAGTAGGAGGCTGTCGGCTAGGTACACAGCTACAGTATCCGCGAACCCTAACCCGGATAATTGTATGCTTAGTAGGGTGCCTGAGGTAACGTTACGGTCCACCCTAAGTACCGGCTTTACGTAGAGTAGTGCCTCGCCGAAGGCCTTACCCCCGTCGGCCAGTACAGCTACGGTGTTACCGTCTATGTGGGTATCGGGTACCTTAACGACTACCCCACCAGCCAGGTACTCTCCGGAGAATACCCTCACCCCCGATAGGAAGACATCAACCCGCTGACCTGGGTAGGCTCCGAGTACTACCCTAACGCTATCACCCGGCTTAGCTGTAGATGGGCTAACGCTTACCGGCAACCCCCTCACCTCCAGGTCCATAGCCTTAGCTACAGCTAGGTACCCTGCTACCCTCCCGTAGCCTGAGCCCGCGTCCTCCAGCTTCCTAGCTGTAGAGGTTAGGATATCGTAGACTGCCTCAACTAGCTGGGGACCTCTAAGACCCCTCTTGGAGAGCTCTCCGGAGACTAGCGCTGCTACCCCTGCGACGACCGGTGCCGCAGCGCTGGTACCGCTCCCTATAGCTAGGAGGCCTCCTGGGTAGGCCCCCACTACCTCGACCCCTGGGGCTACTAGGTCCGGCTTGGGGTAGCTCCCAGGGTAGGTACCCTTAAACGGCCAGCTACCGGGAGGTGCGGGCCACACAACCTCCTCGTAGCTACTGAAGTAGGCTAGCCTATCGTTTACATCGGTAGCTCCAACCCCTATAACACCCCAGATGTTACCCGGGTTAGCGGTTACGTAAGGCCCTCCGTTACCTATAGCTGCTACCGGGACTACCCCCAGCTCGATAAGCCTCCTAATAGCCGGTAGGAAGACGTTGCTGTAGTTACCTAGAGCACCGAAGCTCATCGAGACCACCGCAGGCCTCGGGACGTCTAGGTACCTCTTCAGGCAGTCGTAGGGTGCGGTAACCCACTCCAGCCCAGCTAGAACCTGCGCAGCCGTACCGTAGCCCCCCTGGAGTACTGCCGCGACCATTAGCTTAGCCTGAGGTACTACGCCGAATAGGTAGTTCGAGGTATCCCCGCCGACCAGTATACTGCTTACCCAGGTACCGTGGCCGTGGGTATCCCTAGGGGACGTACATACAGGGCGCCCCCTTCTATCGAACTCCATCCAGCCCCCGGGGTACTTAGGGTCCCTAGGGTCTACCGTAAGTAGCTTACCGTCAAGTAGGGGGTGTGTCAGGTCTACACCTGTATCCAGTACAGCTACGACCACCTCATCGCCGGACCTACCTAGGTAGCCCCACACTAGGTCAGCACTTACCCTCGATACAGCCCAGGACCAGGTCGTAGTGTAGCTGTAGCTAGGCTGGGCAGAGGGCTCGGCAGGGCCTAGAACCCTTAGCTCACCTACAGCTACGGCTACCTCGAAGTTAGGGGTTAGCCTATAGGCTCTAGCAACCACCTCCGGGCACTCAACTAGGGCTATCCCGAAGGACGGGAAGTCCCTAGCTACGGTGCACCCGTACGACCTTAGGTAGGCCACTACACCCGGATCTTCAGCGTAGTTTACCAGGTACTCACCGATAGGGCTAGCTCTAGCTAGCCAGGTGGAGTGAGGTAGTAGTACTAGGGCTACTGCTAGTACTACTACTGAAGCTACGTACCTAGGCTTAGAGTACATAGCTACACCCACTACCCAAGCTGGAGCTACCTAAAAACCTCCGCAGGCTCTCAATGCAGTTAGATCTCAGGCCTAGGGTAGCTCTAGGCATTTGTCGTAACTTATTAATCTCAGCCTACAGCTTACCTTGAGGGGTCCCTGGTGGGTTCCGACGAGGAGTTCTACGAGCTGTACGGGGAGTACGTATCCCTGAGGGAGCTCGGCATCTGTACAGCTGTGTCGACAGCTCTAGCAATGCTCTTCTTCTACATAGCTCCGAGGATCGCTGAGCTAGTTGGTGTAGCTGCGGGCGGCCTATCGATCACCCTAGGTGCTGTAGGTGCTACAGTAGGCTTCGTGGTTTCGCTGTTCCTAGCTAAGGTTAAGAGGGAGGTTAAGGAGGTGTAGACCGTGGACCCGCTTACGGTAGTCCTAATCCTACTCCTCTCGGTCCTCTCCTGCCTCCTCTACGTGTTCATAGGGATACTACCTGGCACCGATGAAACCGCCACCATGGCTCCCATAGCCCTTACCCTACTACTAGCAGGTTTAGACCCCCTACTGGTCCTAGTGTGGTTCGTAGCGAGCATAGCCGCCTTTAAGATGGCCGATAGCATCCCGGTAGCTCTAGCGGGGATCCCAGGAGGGGTTATGGCCGTACCGCAGGTCCCCGACGCCCTAGTAGCTAAGGAGCACGGGCTAGCGGATACGGTAATGAGGAAGGGTATAGCTGCCAGCGTGGTAGGTCAGGTAGTAGCCCTAGCTGTAGCGCTAGCTCTCTCCTATCAGCTGATGCCTGCAGGTGAGTGGCTGAGGGCTGCGGACACGATCCTAGGGGTTAAGGTAGCCCGATGGTTCTGGCTAGTGCTAATCGGGGTGGTAGTCCTAGCTCTAACCTCTAGGAGTAGGTGGTTAGCTCTACTATCGATACCTTCGTTCGCCCTACTAGTCCAAGGACTTAGGTCTGTGTACGGGAGGCCTATATACATAAGCTTCTTCCTAGGGATAACCATAGGCCCGCTTATGTTCGACCTACTCTCAATGCTGCACAAGGAGCTCAGGAGGTTCTACGCCCGGGTGGGGCCTAAGGAGGTTAGGCTAGCTAGGGTAAGTAAGATAAGCCTAAACCCGCTTAAGATACTGACTAAGGAGGAGCTGGCCCACAGCACCCTGTGGTCTGCCGTTACATCGATCCTAGCTACCGTGATGTCCCCCGTAGGGCTTACGATACTGGTAGGGGACCTACTCAGGGAGGGTAGTAGGGATAGGGTAAAGGGCTCAGTCCTAGCCTACGCAGTTAGGGATGCTATAAAGAACGCTACCTACATAGGCGGCACGCTGATACCTCTAATAGTCATAGGGCAGCCTACGGGGCCCATGGCTGCGGGGCCCGCGATGCCGTTCTTCACGAAGCTGGAGAACCTGGGGATGACTCCTAGGGACTACATAATGTCCAACTACGACTACGCTACGGTAGCCCTATCCCTCTTCCTAGCTACAGCTATAGCCTTCCTAGTAGCCTACCCCGTACTCGTTAAGTACTCTAGGAGGATAACCCTAGCGGTGTTCAGGAGGGTCCCTGCGGAGGCTCTCTACGGCCTCTTCATAGCTATAGTGATCATGCTCTCCTACTACGACGCTAAGGTAGCCGGGATCTTCGGGACCCTGATAGTTAGCCTAGTATCCGGAGCTCTGTGGAGGCTCGGGGTCTCGCTAGGGGTCCTATTCATGACCCTAGTAGCAGCACCTACTCTAGTAGCTCTACTAACAGCGCTACCCCTGTAGCTGAACACCTTTTTACAACTGAAAGTACTGCCCCTTAAGCCCTCGGTAGTGCTCTTTTATAAACTACTACTCAAGAGAGCCTCTTGGAGTCAGGTCAGATAGCGTATGGGTGGGGCTAAGGTCAGGTTCAGGTTCGACTTCGTAGACTTCGGCTCGGTATGTAGTAACTGTACCGAGAACTGCTGCAGGAGGTTCTACGCGGTCCTCCTACCTGAGGAGGAAGGGGAGTTCTCCGAGAGTAGCTTCGAGGTCCCCACGGAGCTGGGGTGCGTTAGGGCTATAGGAGCTAAGGACGGGAAGCCGTGCCCGTACCTCGACGAGGCTGGTAGGTGTAGGATATACCGCGATAGACCCCTAGACTGCAGGCTGTGGCCGGTCATGGTATACTACGACTTCAAGACCGGGGAGAGGGTTGTGTACCTAGACCTAGACTGCCCGGTAGTTGCCGAGGGCCGTGTACCTAGGGAGCTCGTAGATAGACTCGTCGAGGAGCTTAGGAGGCTAGAGGTCGATGAGGACTGGCTGAAGAGGTACACTCTAGCACCGTGGCCTAACCACCTAGTGGAGCTCTGCAGGCTTAAGCTGTAGCGCACTGAGCTCCGCAGCCCTGAGCTTAAGCTCTTTTTACTTTGATAGGTTTATGTAGGCCCTACCCTGTGGCTAGCTTAAGGGCCCTAGCTACGAGGCTAGCGGCTAACCTGCCGGCAGTTGACGCTACGAAGACCACGTTCATGGGCTGGAGGCCTAGGGAGGCTATCGAGGCCCCTAGCCGCGAAGTTACCGAGGCTATAGCGTTGGAGGCTAGGTTTAGTAGGGCTATGAAGTATACCCTGGACTCCCTCCTAGGTAGGTAGAGGGTGTAGATGTTGTTAGCTAGGATACTACGTCTAAGCCCGGCTCGCGGGACTTCAGCTCCAGGAAGACCCTCTCGAAGACTTCCTCAACCTTACCTACGTTCATGACGTCTAGCACTACGTTGAACACGTAGAAGGACTCGGTAGACCTCCTTAGGGTTACCGACGGCTCTGAGATAAGGTCCTCCCTAACGACCTGAAGGGCCGATGCTATCATCTCCCTAGCCTTACCTACGTCGTATGTCTTGGGTACCCTAACCTCAAGCCTTAGCGATACCCCGTAGACCCCCGACCTATTAACGACCTTCGTATGCGCTAACCTCGTGTATGGTATGAAGACCCTCTCCCTCCTTAGGGTCTCCACGACAACCCCTAGAGACGTCATGGAGGAGACCCTACCCTGGACCCCGTCGATCTCGATCCGGTCCCCCACTCTGAAAGCCTTAGAGCTCCTAACGTAGAGCTCGGACCCCAGGTTCCTGAGGACGTCGGAGAACGTTACCACTACGGCTACACCGACGGCTAGCAGCATGACGGCAAAGACTACGGACTCCGCTGAGAGGAAGCTTATAGCTGTTAGAGCTGCTATAGCGTACACGATAGCCTTAAGGAACATTAGGAACCTCTCGAGGTACTCGTGCTCCTCTATCTTAACGAAGGCCGAGCCTATCCAAGTACTTAACGACTAGGTAGGCTACCGCGATAGCTATAGCTGCCTAGGTTACTCTTATTAGTATAGGCTCAGGCCAGTAGAGCACCCACTACCCACCTCCTGGAGGTCGCCTAGACTCTAGCGCTGTGTACACCCTCTCGGCTAGGGTAAAAAGCTTGTTAACCCTCTCCACAGGTGCTACTACGACTAGGAGATCCCCCTCCTCTAGCTTACGGGTTGGGGAGGTTACGTAAGTACCGCCCCTGTCGTAGGCGAAGAGGGCCCCTCCGCAGTTCCTAGTAGCCTCCTCCAGCTCCTGAAGGGTTATACCGAGCCTAGCTCTTCTGAGGACCCTGTACGCCCTAACGTAAGCGTTGGCGAACTCCCTGATAGGTACCTCAACCCAGATATCGAAGCCTACTAAGCTCCCCAAAGCGCTCTCGACGTAGAGGCCTACCGACACTACGGAGTCGAACCCGCAGTTCCCCCTCCCGAGAGCCACCCCGGTTGATAGGGTAAGCCCTACAACCATCGGTACACCGCTGAGCGTAGCTGCCTACCTAGCTCGCAGGTCTCCTCATCCGAGCAGGCCCAGACCAGAGCTACGTCAACCCTCCTAAGGTCGGTGGAGCTCAGGGACTCACGTCCAACTAGCACCTCGCTAAGCCCTATGGACTCCCCTCCTCCGCGGCACCCTCGTCGAGTGCTACTAGAGCTATCGACGAACTCGTGTCGTACCTCCTAATGGACTCCACCAGTAGTCGGACGTACCTACCGCAGACTACAGCCAGGTACCTCAGCTCTAAGCCCCAGGATTTAGGTAGCTAGCTTTATATCTCCCTCCTACCGTAGCTCAGATACGAGCTCTTAACGTTAGGTCTGTAGTCTAGTCGGTGAGGACCGTGGGTAGGCTCGGGCTAGAGGGGTTTAGGGTGCTGGTAACGGCCTCTACTAAGGGTATAGGTAGGGGTATCGCCGAAGTCCTACTTGAGGAAGGGGCTCGAGTTGCTGTAAGCGGTAGGTCTAGGGGGTCTGTGGAGAAGGCTATCGAGGAACTCTCCAAGCTAGGTGAGGTCTACGGGTTCACCGCAGACCTAACTTCTAGGGAGGACTGCGAGGGGCTGGTCGATAGCGCGGCTGAGGCCCTAGGGGGGTTAGATGGCCTAGTCTACGTTACGGGCCCTCCGAGGACTGGGAGGTTCCTCGAGCTAGAGCTCGGGGACTGGGAATACGGGGTTAGGCTCCTAGTGCTAAGCGCTGTGTGGTTAACTAGGAGGGCTGTACCCTATCTAGAGAGGTCCGGTAGGGGCTCGGTAGTGTACCTCACCAGTACGTCGGTTAGGGAGCCAATACCCAACATAGCTCTCTCCAACGTACTTAGACCAGCTGTCCACGGGCTAGCTAAGATCCTATCCCGGGAGCTAGCACCTAGGGGGATCAGGGTTAACGTCGTAGTACCCGGGAGAATAGCTACGGAGAGGACTATCCAGGTCGTTAAGGATGCGGCCTCTAGGTCAGGTAAGAGCTTCGAGGAGGCCCTTAAGGAGTACGTAGCTGAGGTACCTCTCGGGAGGCTCGGTACCCCGAGGGAGGTTGGGTACGTAGCGGCTTTCCTCCTAAGCCCGCTAGCCTCCTACGTAACTGGGGCGGTGGTCCCGGTAGACGGGGGGCTTCTGAAGTCCTACTAGAGGTGCTCGACTACGAGCCCTCCACCTAAGTACGAGAAGCTCTTCAAGATCCCAAGCTCCACCGAGCTAGCTAGGAGGGTCCTCCTAGCCGACGGCCTAGCGTCCATAGAGGCTGAGTACGGGTGTAGCATAGGTGGCTTGGTTAGAGGTGAGGAGGTCTACGTCTACTTCTCGGGGTGTACCCTAGGTTCTGAGAGGTTCGAGCTGGGCGAGCTTGAGGAGCTGGGGGTTAAGGTAGTCTACGTAGAGGGTCTAGGAGGTGAGCCGCCCGAGGAGATCCTAGAGGGGGCCGTCGACTACCTAGTCGACATGCTGGGGGAGCTTAAGCTCCTTACCTACTCAACCCTCTCTACGGGTATTGAGTACGCCCTCTACGTATTCAGGGACGGGACTGTCTACGTAGCTGAGGGGGGTCTAGGTAGGGTAGTGCTACCCTACGTAGGTGGTGTACTCGTGGAGGCCCACACCCACCCAGCTAGATGCCTCCCGTCGGGTAGGGATGTGGATACGACTCTGGCTAGGTACATGGAGGGCCTCTACGCCTCGTCGATAGTAAGCCCTAGCTGCACCCTAATCACATACAGGGTAGCCCCCATAGCTGAGGAGGAGCTTGAGGAGCTGAAGAGGAAGCTAGCATCCCTAGACCTAGCCTGGGGGGTTAGAGCTCTAACTAGTTCTGTTAGGGTAGTGGTCCTAGCTTAGGTGGGCTCCGTGAGGTTTTGGAAGCGCTACGCTCTTACCGCGGTACTTCTAGTAGCCTACAGCCTAGCGTATTTCCACAGAGCTATGACTGGGGTCATGGAGAGGGAGGTCTCCGAGCTAGCTAGGGAGTTCGGTGCGGATCCCCAGCTAATGCTATCCCTACTATCCTCCCTATACTTCTACACCTACGCGCTATCGCAGTTTGCCGTCGGATCCCTCCTGGACTACTTCGGGATCGGTCGGGTTGCAACGCCGTTACTAGCTCTCATGTCCTTCGCCACTCTACTCATGGCTACCCGCATACCGCTACTACTCATGCTTAGCAGGGTCCTAGTAGGGTTCTCCGCAACCGCGGCCTTCCTCTCGTACCAGAGGTCCCTCTCACTCTACTACAGGAGGGATGAGCAGGTAGGGGCTACAGCTGTAGCGCTTGTAGTGGGGAACCTCAGCGCCATGTTAGCTACCTATCCCCTTAGGCTAGCTCTCGACCGCCTTGGCCTAGCCTACACCTCCGTAGCCCTCTCTGCAGTTACCTTAGCCGCAGCCCTAGCTACAGCCTACGTAGGCCTCCGAGTACTCGTAGACCTAGGCTCTGGCGGTAGCTACCTTTCGAGCACCTTTAGGAACCTAGGGGAGATCGTGAGGGACCCACATAGCTGGGGGGTTAGCGTAGGTGCCCTAGCTACCTACGGGACAGCTCTCTCGTTCCAGTCCTCCTGGGGTCAGCTACTGCTGTTAAGGTGCTTCGGGCTGGATAGGGTTACAGTAAGCTACTACCTAATGGTATTAGTAGCCATCTTCGTAGCTACATCACCTATAGCTGGCTACGTAAGCGATAGAGTAATCCGGAGGAGGAGGCCCCTACTACTGCTCTCAGCTACATCCATGGCTGCCTCGTGGGCCCTTCTCTACGCCTCCTACACCCTCGGAAGTACCTCCGCAGCCGCGCTATCCCTAGCCCTACTGGGGGCCTCATTAGGCCCCCACATAGTGATCTCCCCCATGATGAGGGAGGCCCGCAGACCCGAGGTCGCTGCAACCTCCGTAGCCTTCATGAACGCTGTGCTGTTCCTAGGTACAGCCCTACTGAATACCGTATTACCGCTCCTAAACCCACCGTACGCTGTCCTGGTGAGCCTAGCTATTACCTCAGCTGGTGCTGTAGCTGTGAAGACCCTTACTAGGGAGACGGTGCAGACAGCCTAGGTAGGCTCCTTAACGAATACATCCCCGCACCACCTCCACCCAGCCCTCGAGAGGAGCTCGGCAACCCTCCTAACGGCCTCCGAGACCCTATCCCTCTCGACCCCAGGGACCCCTGCACCCAGTACGAATACCTTGGTAGTCCTCTCGGTTATCGCCGTCTCAACGCTATCCCTGTGGGGGTAGATGTGGAGCACCCTACCACTAGAGTCCTTCAGCACCGGTACCCCGGCTGGTAGCACCTCCTCACCGCCCCCTATAGGCCTGAAGACCTCACCTCCAGAGGTTAGGGTTAGGATATAGGGTGGTGAAGACCTATCCATATCGTAAAGACCTATCGGGACCCCGATGTAGGCCGAAGCTATGTTACCAACGTCAACCACCAGCCCTATCCTGGGGAAGGACCCCCTTAAGCACCTCCTAACGATGGCCTCGCTCGAGGGCCTTACCTTAGTTGGGTCCACCCCGATCCTCCAGAAGAAGTTCCTGTAGGCTCTGAACACCGGTACATCCTTCAGTCCCTCTAGGGTATAGGTAGACCTAATATACCTAATTAAACCCCCCACCTCTGCGTTAAGGTCTAAACCCGTACCCCCACCTACCTCAGACCACGTAACGGTGTAGGCTACGTAGACCCCAAGAGGGGCTAGCGACTTATCGATCTCAAGTAGGGAGCTTAGCCTCCTGCAGTACTCCTCACACATAGCTCACCGACCCCTTGGAGTACCTAGCAGTAAGGTATAAAGTAAGCTCCTCGAGGGGCTGACAGATTCTTAGAGTATCTCCCGTAAGTAGGGGGTGCTCTACCGGTAGTTTACAACTGAAAGCCTCGCCCCTTCAGGGCGGGGAGGAGGTCAGGGTGGTGAGCTAGGCTGAGACCTCGGGAGGCCTGCAAGAACTGTTAGAAGCTCCTCGAGCTTGTCCTCAACTCCGTACCCGCGGCATAGCTCCTCTAGGTACTGGCGGTCGAGTTTGTCTAGCCATACTGCTAGGAGCCAGAGGGCTTTATCCCTATCCTCGGTTGAGTCCCAGAACTTCCAGCCAGCTAGGTACGTAGTTACCAGGTCTTCCACGGGGTCTAGGTAGACCCTAAGACCCTTTACCTCCAGTACCGTAGGCTCCCTCTTCCTCGCGTAGACGGAGGAAACTATGTCTACGGACTTCAGCGATAGGACGTCGTAGCTAGGTAGGAACCCCCTACCGATCCTCTCTGAGAACCTCGCTAGGAACCTCTCGAGGAAGTCGGCGGCCTTCCCCTCAGCGATGATGTCCACGTCCATGGTCCTGTAGACCCTAGCTGTGTACACCTCCACCGCGAAGCCTCCCGTTATCACTAACCTCCCCAACCCTCTACTCTCTACGAAGGAGTTCAGCCAGGCTACGAAGTAGAGGAACCTCCTAGTTTCCTCAGCCACCTGCTCAAGTCTCGGTAAGACGGACTCCAAGAACTCCTTGAAGGCCTCCTCGACTAGGGCCTCAACCTCAGGACCCTCCTCTCCCCCCACTCAACCACCTCTAGATAGGCTTGGACTAGCTCCCTAGCTAGTGAGGAGAGCTTAAGGGACTCCCCCAGCTCCCTCCTCACCCTCCTGTACCTACCCCTAGTTAGGTAGGCATACCTAAACAGCTCCCTAAAGCTACAGGCCGGCACCTACCCCACTCTAAGAAGGACCTACCCTCTATAAAGCCCTTCATGAGGGATGGACGCAGACCACGCTTGTACAGACTATTACCGCTTATATCGAGCAAGATTCGTTGAGTAAGCTTTAAAAATAAAGGCGTTATACCATCTCGGTGCTACCCTGTATGGGTCAGGTAAAGAAGGACTGGTTTGCTATATCTGAGAAGCTCCATAAGTATTACAGCGGGAAGATAGAGGTCGTACCGAGGTGCCCCATCACCAGCTTTGACGACTTTGCGATATGGTACACTCCCGGAGTTGCAGAGCCCTGTAGGAGGATTAGGGCAGGTGGTGAGGACCTATCATTCGACTACACGTGGAGGTGGAACGCTGCGGCAGTAGTTAGCGACGGTACGAGAGTCCTCGGGTTGGGGAAGATCGGCCCAGCTGCTGGGCTACCGGTGATGGAGGGTAAGTCGCTGCTATTCAAGTACCTTGGAGGAGTCGATGCTGTCCCTATCGTACTGAGGGAGACCGACCCAGATAAGTTCATATACATAGTTAAGGCTATGGAACCTAGCTTCGGAGCTATAAACCTAGAGGACATAGAGTCCCCCAAGTGCTTCTACATACTCGAGAAGCTCCAGGAGATCCTAGACATACCGGTCTGGCACGACGACCAGCAGGGAACGGCTTTAGTAACCTTGGCGGCCCTAATAAACGCGCTTAAGCTTACTGGTAGGAAGATCGAGCACACGAGGATAGCGCTGATAGGCGCCGGGGCTGCGAACGTCTGCACCTACAGGTACCTCAAGGTCTTCAACGCTAGGCCGGAGAACATGATCGTCGTGGACTCCAAGGGTATTATACACAGGGAGAGGGAGGACATAGAGGAGATGAAGAAGACCAACCCCTGGAAGTACCAGATAGCGGTTGAGTCGAACCCCGAGTGCGTTAAGGGCGGTATTAGGGAGGCTCTTAAGGGAGCTGACGTAGTTATAGCAGCTTCAACACCAGGGCCCGGGGTCATTAAGAAGGAGTGGGTTGCGGAGATGAACAAAGACCCCATAGTGTTCGCCGAGGCCAACCCGATACCGGAGATATGGCCTTGGGAGGCTAAGGAGGCTGGGGCTAAGATAGTAGCTACGGGTAGGAGCGACTTCCCGAACCAGATAAACAACAGCCTAGGGTTCCCCGCGGTCTTCAGAGGGATCCTAACCGTTAGGGCCAGGAAGATGACCGACGAGATGTTCTACGCGGCAGCTGAGGCTATAGCTAAGTACACCGAGGAGACAGGTATACACGAGGAGAGGATAGTAGGGACTATGGAGGAGACGGAGCTCTACGTTAGGGAGTCTATAGCTGTAGCTGAGAAGGCTATGGAGCTCGGCTACGCGAGGAGGAGGCTGTCGAGGAGCGAGCTGGAGGCTGAGGTCAGGGAGCTGATCGAGAGGCCTAAGAAGCAGATGAAAGTGTTGCTAGGGCAAGGGCTGATATCGCCGATGCCGCCGGTGTAGAGAGCATGGTAGACTTCAGGAACGCTGTAGTTAAGGCTGTTGTTGAAGGGCTTAAAGTAGCCTCAATATACTTACCACCAGATGTAAAGGAGGTCCTACGGAGAGCTTATGAAGAGGAGGTAAACCCAGCTGCGAAGGCTCAGCTTGAGGCTATACGTAGGAATATAGACCTAGCTGAGAAGCTTAAAGCCCCCATATGTCAGGATACAGGCCTCGTAACGTACTACGTTAAGCTTGGAGCTAAGTTCCCCGCGATAGATGTTGTAGAGGAGGCCCTAATCGAAGCTACACGTATAGCTACTAAGGAGGTCCCGCTAAGACCTAATAGCGTAGACCCGATCACCGGGCGTAATCCCGGTGATAACACTGGTAGGTACGCTCCAGTAATCGTGTGGGATGGTATTGACCCTCAAGGGGACTACCTAGAGGTTACCGTAGTTCCTAAAGGTGGGGGCTCGGAGTACGTAGCTGTATTCACCATGATACCCCCGGGTAAGGGGCTTGAGGGAGTTAAGGAGGTTATACTTGATGCTGTTGTTAAGGCAGGTGCTATGCCCTGCCCACCGACAATTATTGGAGTAGGCATTGCCGGTACAGCAGACATGGCTATCCACCTAGCTAAGAAGTGTGCCGTTGTAAGGAAAATAGGGACAAAGCACCCCGAGCCGGCGGTAGCTGATCTTGAGAGGAGGATACTAGAGATGATCAATAAACTAGGTATAGGTACCATGGGTATGGGCGGTAAGACAACGGCGCTAGCCGTCCACATCGACTACGCCTACAGGCACCCCGCAACGTACGCGGTAGCCGTAGTATTCCAGTGCTGGGCTGCGAGGAGAGCGACTGTAGTAGTTAAATCTACGGGTGAGTACACCGTATCGCAGTAGGGTGGTGTCTCCGTGGTAGAGTATAGACTTAGGGTACCCCTCTCTGAGGAGGATGTGAGGAAGCTACGTGTAGGGGATATAGTGTACCTAACCGGAGTGATCTACACCGCACGGGACGCTGCGCACAGGAGAATAATTGAGTACTTAAGGGAGGGTAAGCCGCTACCATTCGACCTTAGGGGTGGTGTAATATACCACTGCGGACCTGTGGTAGCTAAGAAGGATGGTCAGTGGGTCGTAGTAGCAGGCGGTCCAACAACTAGCGCTAGAATGGAGCTCTACGAGTACGAGGTTATAGAGAAGCTTAACGTTAGAGTAGTTATTGGTAAGGGCGGTATGGGTAAGAGAACCGCTGAGGCCTGCACTAAGTACGGTGCGGTCTACGCTACGTATACCGGCGGTGCTGGAGTCCTAGCTGCGCAGTCTATTAAGAGGGTTATAGACGTGCACTGGTTAGACCTCGGTATACCGGAGGCTGTCTGGGTCTTCGAGGTGGAGGATTTCGGTCCGCTAGTTGTAGCAATAGACAGCACGGGTAGGAACCTAATAGAGGAGGTGCTCGAGGAGAGCGTTAAGAGGAAGAACGAGCTATTAAAAGTACCTCTATAAGCGCTTAAGGCTGAACTTCATGCTTTTTAACTCAAGTAGTAACTACCCTAAGTGCGCTAAGCTTAGGAGAACTTCGTGCAGGGGGAGTGTTAGTTGCGTATAGGCGTCTTCGTCTGCCACTGCGGTGTGAATATCGCTGGCGTTATTAACGTTAAGAAGGTTGTTGAGGAGGTTAGGAAGCTCCCCGGGGTTGCCTACGCTGAGGACTACGTGTTCTTGTGTTCCGAGCCTGGGCAGGAGCTCATAGCTAAGGCCATTGGGGAGTACGGGCTGGATGGTGTAGTTGTAGCTGCTTGCACGCCATCACTACACCTCGAGACATTTGCGAGAGCTATTGAAAGAGCTGGTTTAAATAGGTATAGGCTTGAGATGGTCTCCATTAGGGAGCTTGATAGCTGGGTCCACCTAGATAAGAACTTAGCTACCGAAAAAGCTGTAAGAATTATATCTGGTGCGGTAGCTAAGTTACTCGGCAACAAGCCCTACGAACCTGTCAGAGTTAGCGTTACGAAGAAGGTCCTAGTTATAGGTGGGGGTATAGCGGGGATTACAGCAGCACTTACGTTAGCTAAAATGGGTATACCTGTAGCTCTAGTCGAGAGAACTCCTAGTGTAGGTGGTAAGATGGCGATGCTCCACGAAACCTTCCCAACACTAGACTGCGCCCAGTGTATACTAACACCACTAATGGCTGAGGTAGCGAAGCACCCGCTAGTCAGGATATACTCCTTAACGGAGGTTGAGAGCGTTGAGGGCTACGCGGGGAACTTCAAGGTTAGGCTAAGGGTTAGACCTAGGGGTGTTAAGGTAGGTACCTGCACGCTCTGTGGCTTCTGCGAGAGGGTCTGCCCAGTTGAGGTCCCCAGCGAGTTTAATAGAGGGCTTAGTAGGAGAAAAGCTATCTACATACCTTTTGCTCAGGCAGTGCCCTCAGCTTACGTAGTTGACTTCGAGCACTGCACTAGGTGCGGCCGCTGCGTTAAGGTATGCCCAGCTAAGGCTATAGACCTAGAGTACCGGGAAGAGGTTGCGGAGGAGGTTGTTGGAGCTATAATAGTAGCTACGGGATACGAGCTATACCCAGCTGAAAAGCTACCGGAGTACCAGTATGGGGTGGAGAACGACGTTATAGACTCAATGCAGTTTGAGAGGATACTAGACGTTCAAGGACCTACACGTGGGGAGGTCAGAAGGCCTAGCGATGGGAAGCCTGTAAAGAGGGTGGTGTTCATACAGTGCGTTGGCTCACGTGATGTAAACCACCTACCCTATTGCTCCAAGATCTGCTGCATGTATACAGCTAAACATGCGCTGCTATTCCTTGAGCGTGTACCCGATGGCGAGGCCTACGTGTTCTACATTGATGTGAGAGCCGGCGGTAAGGGCTTTGAGGAGTTCATTAAGAGAACTCAGGAGCACGGGGCTATCTACATCAAGGGTAGGATCTCGAGAGTGTATAAGGATAGGTTAACGGGTGATGTAGTGGTTGAGGGCTACGACCTTCTAGACAACCGTGAGATCTTGATTAGAGCTGACTTAGTGGTCTTGGCCTTAGGCATGGTGTCAGCTATCGATAGGAAGCTTGCTGAGATGCTCAAGATACCGGTGGACCAGTTCATGTTCGTTAGTGAGGTACACCCCAAGCTAAGACCTGTTGAGACCTCCGCTGCCGGTGTACTAGTAGCCGGCACCGTGCAGGGGCCTAAGGACATACCTGAATCTATAGCTCAGGCTGCGAGCTCTGCTGCTAAGGCTGCTGAGATGCTTCTACGCGGCTACATCGAGAAGGAGCCTATAATTGCTGAGGTAGATAGGGATAGGTGTAACGGGTGTAGGGTCTGCGTAACCGTATGCCCTTACGGCGCTATCGAGATTGCCGAGGGTAAGGCTCGCGTTAACGAGGTTCTCTGCGAAGGTTGCGGTGCGTGTACGGCTTCGTGCCCTGTTGGAGCTATACAGCTGAGAAACTACAGTGAGGAGCAGGCTCTCGAGGTAGTTAAAGCTGTACTAGGGGTAGGGTAGGGATGTCCTGGAGACCTAAGGTAGTTGCATTCCTCTGTAGGTGGTGTGCCGGCTCAGCAGCTGAGACGGCTGGCGTTATGAGGTTACGCTACGACCCGAGTATAGTCCCAGTGATAGTCCCCTGCACCGGCAGGGTCTCCCCCTCAATGATCGTCTCCGCCTTCCTGAATGGCGCTGACGGGGTTCTCATAGGTGGGTGTCATACACCTAACGACTGCCACTACGTATCCGGGAACTTTAAGGCATTTAAGCGGGTCCACCTAGTTAAGAAGCTACTACAGCAGGTAGGTATCGAGCCTGAGAGGCTGAGGCTAGAGTGGATTAGTGCTACTGAAGCCCCTAAGCTAGCTAGAGTAGCCAACGAATTCGTTGATGAAATCAGGAGGCTCGGCCCCTTAGGTGGTAGGCGTGCTTAGGCTAGCCGTTATCCCCGGCGCTATATGTGGAGGCTGCGATGTCGCTCTTGCAAGCCTAGGTGAGAGGCTAGCTAAGCTACTGGAGCACTACGAGGTAGTCTACTGGCCTACAGTTGTAGATAGGAAGCTCTCCGAGCTCCTGAGGGTAGATAGGGTTGATGTGCTGGTACATATGGGCGGTATATCAACAGATGAAGACGCTAAGTTAGCGAGGGAGATCTCCAGTAAGGCCGACGTTAAGGTGTCTTTCGGGACCTGCAGCGTCTACGGTGATATACCGGGGCTAAACTCCATCTACAAGCCCGTAGAGGTGTATGAGGCTATTACCTCACAGGTAGATGTAAGACTTGAAGGCGATGCCTTAGAGCTCCCGCAACCTATAGAGTACTCAGCATACACCGACATAGTTAAGCCGGATATTCTAGCCCCCGGCTGCCCTCCGGGGAATAAGGTCCTTGACCAGCTCTTCGAGGTACTAATACGCTACGCAGAAACGAGGAGGCTTGAGGCTAGGCCCCTCCTACTGGGGGACCCCGAGTCTCTGTGTAGTAAGTGCCCCAGGAACCCGAAGACAGCTAAGGTCGTAATGCCCGGTATTAGGAGGCTTTACGAGGTTAAGCTAGATGAGAATAGGTGCTTCCTCGAGCAGGGGGTTCTCTGCATGGGGCCTGCTACGAGGGCTATCTGCGACCATAGCTGTATCAGAGCAAACTACCCGTGTACAGGGTGTGGAGGGCCTGTAGAGTGGGGTTCAGATAGCGGGCTCTCAATGATATCTACAATAGCCTCAGTACTCATGGTAGACTCCGAGAAGAGCGTCTTAGAGGAGGGCTTAGCTAGGGAGCTAGACAAGATCAGAGACGTAGTAGGGCTATTCTACAGGTACACCCTTAGGAAATCGTCAGCTTACAAACTTGGTAAACCACGTAGCGGGGGGTGAGGTGTGGCCGAGTATAGGCTTCTGGCGGCGCTGGACCCGATAACACTAGTCGAGGGTATTGCTAGAATAGTGGTAGTTACTAGCGGTAGCGATGTTAGAGCTCTCTACCAGATAATGGAGTTCAGAGGGTTCGAGAAGCTAGCTGTAGGCCGCCACGTTGAGGACCTTCCGAGAGTGGTGTCAGCTATATGCGGTTTCTGTAGCTGGGCCCACCACCTAGTCTCCGGTAAGGCTGTTGACGCGGTGTTTGGACGTAAGCCGCCACTGAGAGCTGAGCTTACTAGGACTCTAGTGAACTACATTCAAGTCCTAGACAGCCACCTACTACACCTCAGCTTCATAGGGCTCCCGGACCTAGCTCTGTGGGGTGAGGATCGGAGGGACGTAGTTAAGCTACTGGCTAGGAACCCCGAGATAGCTTCGATAGCTCTGAAAACACGTAGCATACTTAGGAAGGCGGAGGACAGGCTTTTAGGCAAGATACAGCATGGACCCGTAGTCCTCCCTGGTGGTGTTTGCAGGGGGTTTACTAAGGAGGACATAGCTGAGCTCGAGAAGGCTTTAGCGGAGATCGGTAAAGCTGTTGACGAGCTCCACAGGTTCTTCGATGAGAGGGTCGTTAGGAGCGAGCTGTTTAAGAGCCTCCTAGAGCGCGATGAGTTCTCTATGAGGTGCTACAGCATGGGGCTTGTTAGAGGTGGGGCTCTAGAGCTCTACGACGGGGCTCTAAGGGTTACCGACTCTAGGGGTAGGGTTGTAAGCGAATCCAGTAACCCCGCAACGTACACCGACATTATAGGTGAGGCCTTTGTTAGCTGGAACCACGCAGCGCTAACCTACTACAAGCCAGCTGGGCTAAAGCTCCTCAGCGAGGAGTCAACGATAATGGTGGGTCCACTCGCAAGGCTTAATGTAGCTGAGAAAGTTCCCGGTGAGAGAGCTAGTGAGGAGTACGAGAAGCTTGTCGAGGTAGCTGGTGGGAAACCCCTAAGTAACGTAGTGCTCTACCACTGGGCTAGGCTTGTCGAGATTCTGCACTCCCTAGAAATGCTGGGTAAGCTTATTGAGAGTAGGGAGCTATATGAGGGTGACTTAGTAGACCCCACAGGTAGTCCTAGGAGTAGGGGTGTAGGCATCATTGAGGCCCCGAGAGGGGTCCTGATACACGATTACGGTGCTGATAGCAACATGGTTACTACTAGGGCTAGGATAATTACGCCAACAACCATAAACAACATGGCCATAAATGCTAGTCTAGGTAAGGTCTCCGCACGGCTAGTAAGGGAGATCGAGTCGGAGGGTAAGCCTAGCCCTGAGACCGTAGCTACGATGGAGAGTATAGTTAGATCCTACGACCCCTGTAACAGCTGCGCAACACACTGCGTAAGGGTAGGTGGGAGGGAGCTCACAGTTTCCTTTAGCATAGTAGTCCTTGATGAGAGAGGTGAGGTCCTGTGGCAAGGTTAAGACTTACCCCAAGGGAGCTTAGGGAGCTCGTTAAGGAGTATACTGGGAAGGAGGTATCAGCGTGTATGCAGTGCGGCCTCTGTACAGCTGTATGCCCGGTTGCCAGCTTCATGGATCTACATCCAGCAGCTGTAGTTAGAGCTGCACAGCTGGGTGGTGTTGAGCTAACTAAGCTTAAGTCTATATGGGTCTGCGTATCCTGCATGACGTGCGTAGATAAGTGCCCACGTGACGTAGCTCCAGGCCTAGTAATTGAGACCCTAAGGCAGCTAGCTCTTAAGAACGGTATTGAGCCGAGAACTTACAGTCAGATAGTCATTGACGAGACCACCCCCTCAATACTACTAGTTACCTACTCCCGTAAGTCAACGGGGTGATACTCTATGGAGGTGCTACTCTACTACCCTGGCTGCTCTATAAAGAGGGATTTCCCCGAGGTAGAGAGGTCCTCCATAGCTCTACTTACAGCTCTCGGCTACAGGGTTATCGAGATCTCCAACTGGTACTGCTGTGGAGGGTTCCCCGGTGCAACAGCGGTAGACCACGTAAAGTACGTATCCTCCTTCAGGACGTTTGCAGTAGCTTACCCGCAAGCGCGTGAGCTAGGTACAAGCACCATTATTACCCTTTGCCCGTTCTGCTATAATACACTAAAGCAAGCAGAGAAACTACCTACGAGTAAGCCGGAGGAGTATAGGAGGGTCGCTGACTACTTAAGAGACGAGTTTGAGCCGTATCGTGGGGGGCTTAGGGTTGCCCACATAGTTGAGGTACTTTCAGCTAGGCTTAACGAGCTAGCTAAGCTTGCAGAGGGTAGGTTAAGAGGAGTTAAGGTAGCAGCTTACTACGGCTGCATGCTACTAAGACCGAAGGTAGTTTCTGTAGACAGCCCCGAGAGCCCGCAGATAATTGAAAGGATTATCGAAGCCCTAGGTGCCGTACCTGTAGGGCACCCCTACAGGACTTACTGTTGCGGATCCTTCCACGTACTTGCAGAACCGAGCATTGTTAGGAGGAATACCGAGAGGATAGCGTGGAGTGTTGCGAGCAGTGGTGCTGATGTAGCTGTAACGCCTTGTCCTCTATGCCTTTACAACCTGAGGAGGTATACAGGGCTGAGAGTACTTCACCTATCTGAGCTTATAGCCTACGCCATCAACCTACGTGAAGTAGTAAGCCCCGAGTCCATTAAGGCTATCAGCGCTCCAAGAGGTGAAGCTTAAATTAAGAGCCGTGGTGTACTCTAGGCGAGGGGTGAGGAAATAGTGTCCTTAAGCAGTGGGGAAACCCCTCAACTAAGGGAGTACGTAACCATATACTTCAACGGGCAGGCCCACCAGGTCCCTAAGGGCTTAACTATAATGAAGGCCCTCGAGTACGTTGGGTTCAAGTTCGCTCGTGGTGCTGGCTGTAGAGGTGGCTTCTGCGGTGCGTGCCCGGTAGTCTACAGGCTCCCCGGGGACTACAAGATTAGGGTAGGCTTAGCCTGTCAGACGGCTGTAGCTGACAACATGTACGTTAGCTTAGTACCGTATGTTCCACTCGTAGAGTACGTACCTAAGAGGGGGGAGCTCAGGCCCGACCCAGGCTACGTACTTAAGCTATACCCCGAGATCTCGAGATGCGTAAGCTGTAACTCCTGCTCTAAGGCCTGTCCGCAGGGCCTCAGCCCGATGGACGCTGTTCAGGCCATCCTACGTGGGGACCTTAAGAAGGCTGCTGACTTAACGTTTGACTGTATCTCATGCGGTCTCTGCAGTTTGAGGTGCCCGGCTGAGATAAGGCACCCAGCGGTATTTAGGCTCGTAGGTAGGATCGTAGGCCTCTACCATACCCCGAGGTCGAGGTCTGTGGATGAGAGAGTGAAGGAGATTGAGAGCGGTAAGTACAGTAAGGTGTTTGAAGAGCTAGTCTCAACGCCTACTAGTGAGGTGAGAAGGATTTACGAGGAGTTTTTGAAGACCGGGCGCTTACCGTATGCTCATACCTAGAGGTGAGGTAGTTGAGTGGGTACCCACCGGAGTTTAGGAAGCTGATTGAGGTAATAGAGGATACGCGTAGGGAGAGGCTTAAAGCACCGCCACCTAGACGTCTAACGCTTGCGGAAAGGGATAGCATCGTAAAGGTTTGGCACCCGGATTACAAGCCCGAGCTTAAGAGAGCTGTTAGAGTCGGGCCGTGCAAAGGTACTACGATGTACACTACTATAGCGGACCTACTAGAATCCTGGCCCCTCATTAGGCCTGGTGAGGTAGGCTTAGACCACGTAGACTACGATGTAGATGTACTGGTCGTAGGTTCAGGTGGGGCTGGGCTAGCAGCTGCGTGGTGGGCTGTGGAGAGAGGCGTTGACCCTACCAGCATCCTCGTAGCAACGAAGCTTAGGCTTGGGGATAGTAACACCGTAAAGTATCAGAGCGGTACTCAGGCGGCTACAGGACCCGATGATAGCCCAATAATACACTACCTAGATACCCTCGCAGGGGCTCACTTTACAAACAACCCTAAGCTTGTGAGGGTTCTTGCTGAGGAGGCCCCATTTGTAATAAAGTGGCTTGAGGAGCTCGGCGTTAGGTGGAGCCGTGCTGGTGAGGACTTGGAGAGACTTCCAGGTGGTGGTGCAACAAGACCTAGGCTGCACTGCTGCGGTGACTACACAGGTCTTGAGGTTACGAGGGTACTAAAGGATGAGGTAAGAGCTCTGGGGATCCCAATACTAGAGTTCCACCCCGTTATAGAGCTACTAACAGACCCTGAGACAGGCTCTGTAAGCGGTGCAATACTCCTAAACCTCGATACCGGAGAGTACAGGGTCGTACGTAGTAAGGTTACCATACTAGCTACCGGCGGTCTTGGTAGGCTGCACATAGCTGGCTTCCCCACAACGAACCACCACGGTGCTACAGGTGATGGTCTAGTACTAGCCTACAGAGTTGGTGCTGGCTTAGTAGACCTGGACACGCTTCAGTACCACCCAACAGGTGTTGCCTGGCCTGAAGCTATACTAGGTGAGCTCATACCTGAGAAAACTAGGAGTATTGGTGGTCAGCTCGTAAACATTAAGGGGGAGAGGTTTGTATACGAACTCGAACCTAGGGACGTCGTTGCCTCATTTATCATAAGAGAGTGTAGTGAGGGTAGGGGTGTTACAACACCAACCGGTACGTGTGGCGTATGGCTAGATACACCAGTAATAGAGATGCTGAAGGGACCTGGTACGATTAAGAAGGAGCTTCCAGCACTCCATAGAATGTTCTTAAGGCACGGCATAGACATATCTGAGGAGCCTATACTTACGTACCCAACACTACACTACCAGAACGGTGGAGTACTAATAAATGAGCAGACCCACGTACTGAGACCTACGGGTGAGCCCATCGGAGGTCTACTAGCAGCTGGTGAAGTTACCGGAGGTATCCACGGGAAGAATAGGCTTGTAGGTAACTCCACTGCAGATATCTTCGTCTTCGGTAGGAGGGCTGGTATAGAGGCAGCTAAGCTAGTAAGAGAGCGCTCTAAACCTAAGGTATCGCTTAAGCACCTCGAACCCTTCATAGATGAGTTAAAGCTTGTAGGGGTACCGGAGTTTAGAAGAGCACCTATACTACTACCCGACTATAGGGGTGAGGCGGTACTAAGAAGGGTTCTAAAGCTTTAATATATCGGGCTCCTTTTTCCTATTTAAGGTACCGGTAGAGTTGCCGACACTGCTCTACTCCTACTTGCCTAGCTATAGCTACAGAAAGTCGTGACTGAGGTGTAATGCTTTAGGAGGCTACCTCCCGAGGACCCCTTCTAGTAGCAGCGGTACTTGCGATGGTGCGTCAGCTACGGGTATACCAACGCTTTCAAGGCTTGCTCTCTTAGACCTGTAGTCACCCACTCCCATGGATATTATAGCACCTGCGTGGCCCATACGCTTACCTGGAGGAGCTGTTTTACCGGCGATGTAGGCTACTACAGGCTTCTTCCACTCAAGTTTAGAGTAGTAGATAGCAAACCTCTCCTCAGCGTCCCCACCGATCTCACCTACTAGGACGACGGCCTTAGTCTCCTCATCCCTCAAGAACTTCTCGTAGACCTCTATGAAGTCGAGACCTGTGATAGGGTCCCCACCGATTCCGACCACAGTTGAGACCCCGTAACCACGCTTACCAAGCTCCCTAGCGATCTCGTAAGTCAGTGTACCGCTCCTTGAGACCATCCCTACGTAGCCCCGCTTAAACGCCTGCGCAGGCATTATACCAAGCTTGCACTCACCAACAGTCATAACGCCGGGGGCGTTGGGGCCTACTATGGTAACGCCCCTACTTCTAGCGTAGTTTATGAACTTTACCTCATCGTGTAGAGGTATACCCTCAGTTATCACAGCGATAACCCCTATCCCGTGGTCTATAGCTTCGTAGATAGCATCGCTAGCCCATCTAGCTGGTACGAAGACTATTGAGGCATCGATATGGCCTTGCTCTCTTATAGCCTCGTGGACCGTGTTGTAGACTGGAACACCGTGAACGTAGCTACCGCCCTTACCAGGCGATGTACCTGCAACTATTTTCGTACCGTAATCCAGCATTAGCTTGGTGTGGAAGCTACCCTCCCTCCCGGTAATACCCTGAACTAGGACCTTCGTGGAGGCGTTTACGAGTATACCCATAGGGCTCACCTCCTCACTAACCCCACAGCCATCTTTACAGCATCATCCATCTCGCTGTAAACTTCGATACCCCTCTCCCTGAGGATCCTCTGACCCTCTGCTTCATTTGTACCTATCAACCTCACAACGATAGGCTTCGAAATACCTACCTCCTCAATAGCCTCAACGATACCCTTAGCTACCTCATCGCACCTAGTTATACCGCCGTAGATGTTTACCAGTAGAACCTTAGACCTAGGGTGCGCGAGCATCAACTTAACAGCTTCCTTAACCCTCTCCTTATGCGCACCACCACCGATATCGAGGAAGTTCGCCGGTCTACCGCCGTAGTAGAATATGGAGTCCATCGTAGCCATAGTTAAGCCTGCGCCGTTACTGATAACACCTATATCGCCATCAAGTTCGACGTAGCTGAACTCCAACTCCTTAGCCCTCCTCTCGTACTCTGAGAGCTCCCTATAGTAGAACCTCTGCAACTCCGGGTGCTTGTAGAGGCTGTTATCATCGATGATGATCTTAGCGTCTAGAGCTACGAGCTTACCGTCACACGTAAGTGCTAGTGGGTTAAACTCTACGAGCTCGGCTTCGTAGTCGACCATAACTCTGTACATGGCCTTCATAATGTTGGCAACGTCCTGGAGCGCTGTCCACGGTAGTTTAAGTACCTGTAGAGCCTCCCTAGCCATGTAGTCTACGTATCCAACGCTAGGGTCTACGTAGACCTTGTGGATCTTCTCGGGGTACTTCCTAGCTAGCTCCTCTATCTCAACACCACCCATCTCCGAGACTAGGTATGCTACCCTACGAGCAGCCCTATCGATTGTTAGGGATAGGTACAGCTCCTTATTGATGCACACCCTCTCCTCAACGAGGAGCTTCTCGACCTTCTCACCCCGAATACTAGTGGAGAGAAGCTCCTCAGCGATAGCATAGGCCTCCTCCGGCCTCTCAGAGATCCTCACACCACCGGCAAGACCTCTACCACCAACAAGAACCTGAGCCTTCAATACTACAGCACCAAGCTCTCTAGCGATTTGCAACGCCTCTTCAGGGCTGGTTACGACACGTCCACGAGGAACCGGAATACCGTATTGTGCGGCTATCTCCTTACTCTCATATTCATAGAGCTTCACGTACGTATCCCAATACCGCTAGGAGGAAGGGTTAATAACCTTAGTGCGGAGTGAGGTTACGAATGAAGTAAAGACCTTGCTTAAGGTAGCCTAGGGGAAGGTGGACCTACGGCTTCTCGAACATACACTCACCCAGCCGCGCTCAGGAACTCTCCGGAGTACCCCAGCTACCGGTCCTCAATTCTCATGGTGCTACTACGTAGGAGCTTTTACTTCATCTACCGTATATCCTCCCGACGCGTTTACCCCTACCTATTATACAGTAGTACTCACTAGGAGCTGTGGAGCCTTAATATGCCTATACCTTAGGATTATGGCTGTGGGATATGGCTGGTGCAGGTATTTGTCTAGACGTTAGTGGGGCCTCCGTTGGTATTAGGTACGGTGAGCCAGGTAGTCTCATCTCCTCCATAACCTCGACGTTCTCTAGGAGGTACCTTCCCCCAGTTAGACCTGCGGACTGCCCAGAGGTTCTACAAGCTCTTATCGAGTGGCTACCGGGTGAGGGCTTCGTAGTTGAGTCCGCGGTGTTTACTCACAGCCCTCTGGAGCCGGACTACTACACCGTAAGAGGGGGGCTACCGGAGGCCTACTTAAACGAGTCGCCGGTGTTCTTCCTCCTCCAGGTTTTTGCGAGGAGCCTCGCTAAGAGGGGCTACGTGCTTCTCACAGACTCGGTAGCCGTTAGCGATGGTGAAAGAGCCGTACTACTACTCGGGTACCCCCATACGGGTAAGAGCACCGTATCAGCTATAGCCCTTACCCAGGGCTACTACGTACTGTCGACGGAGAACACTGTTGTAAAGCCTGGGGACTCCGAGCTCGAGGTTTACGGTGGTACGAGGGTCCTAGTCTTTGACCCTAGGGTAAGGAAGCTCTACGGGGTTGGGGTGGGGTCCTCCGAGGTAACTAAGCACGGGTACGAGCTGGTAGACCTAGACCTACTGGGTACCCCTAGGCTACCCCAGGAGGTTGTAGGTGTCTACCTACTCTACACCTCGTTCTCATCTATCGGAGCATCGCTAGCCCCCGTTAGGGGGAGGAAGGTAGCTAAGACCGTCTGGTACTTCGCAACAGCCCTACTGAAGGGGGTTGAGTACTACGAGCCATCACCCCTGGATACTCCTATCGATGGAGCTGTCGCTGGTACCCTCATAAAGCTCCTAGACACGTTCTCTAGGAGCTACTCGAACGCCTTCTACGAGGCATTCGGCTCCCCGCTAGAGGTCTTCAAAGCTATAGTGGAGGTAAGCCGGCTCAGGGGGTCGGGGTGGAGCCGTTAGCTGTTTGCCGACCCTACCCCTGGACCCCATCACCCCCTCACGTGCTACGCCCGCGAGCTCTCGGTACACGTACGTGCCTAACCGCACCCTCCTATCCCTCCCTAGCTGTGCTTAGCGAGTATTGCGTAGAGGTAGAGCGAGGCTACTGATGTAGCTAGTGCGTAGAGTAGCATGCAGAGAGGTTCTGCTAGTAGCGACGTGTAAACGTAGCCCCCGATAGCCCAGGCTAGCCCGAACACCAGCCCGAAGACCCCGTAGGCCAGGGGCCTCCTAGAGGGCTCTACGAGCACAGCTATGGAGGCCCTCATAACGCTCTCCTCGGAGCACATTACGATACCCCAGGGGATAGCTGATAGGTACAGTAGCTCACGCGGGGCGTACGCTACTAGCACTACGAACGGGGGTACTAGGGCTGGGGCCACGAGCAGGGTCCTAAGGCCTACCCTATCGAAGAGAGCCCCTAGGGGTACGGCTACTACCGCGTCAACAAGCATGGCTACAGCGTAGATCAGCCCTATCTCCGCATCGCCTACAGCACCACGCATTTTAATGTAGTACGAAGCTATCGACCAGTGCATGAAGCCTAGGGCTAGGACGCTGGTCGCCGCGACGTAGAGCCAGAAGGGGCGACCGTAGCCCCTGAAGACGAGCGGTCTGGGCCCACCGGCCCTCCTGGAGGTAGACCTCAGGGTCGGATAGAGCCTCCAAGCTGTAGCGACCAGCAGTACGGCCACCAGGCCCGGAGCTAGGAGAGTGAGGTAGGCCACTCTGTAGCCGTAGAGGGCTAGCAGTACGCTAACCATTACGGGCCCCGCGAATGCCCCCAGCTGGTCCAGTAGCTCGTGGATCCCGAATCCCTTACCAACGCCGATACCCTCCGAGACCTCCGCCACTATTACGTCCCTAGCGGGAGCCCTCAACCCCTTACCAAGCCTATCGGTTACGTAGAGAGCTACGATAGCGTGCCAGGTAGGTGCTAGAGCTATAGCTGGGATGCTGATCGAGGTCAGTAGGTAGCCGAGTAGGGTCGAGCCCCAGAGTACTGTGGAGGAGTGGAACACCGTCGCGACGTAACCTGAGAGTAGCCTGAAGACAAGCCCTAGGAACTCACCTACACCTATTAGAGCAGCAGCTACGGCGGGGGCCCTAACCTCAGCTAGGTAGGCTCCACTGATAGACCTACCACCCTCGTAAACCATATCAGCAAACAGCGAGACTAAACCCAGTAGGAGGAAGACTAGTACCACCCTACTACGTAAACTCATCGACACCGCCAGCAGACCTTAGCACGTAGGGCTTTAAAGCTCTAACCCGGTGGGACCTCCTCAGGTAGAGAGGGCCTCAGCTGCAGGACTCTGAGGAGCTAGCTTAACAGCTACACCCCCGCAGCTTACCAAGCCCCTAGCTGAGCTACCTAGAGTAGGGAGTAGGACTATACGGAAAAGAGGTTAAGCTCTAGCCCAGAACTCCCTCATCCAGGAAGGCTTAGCCAGCCTAACGAGCCCGACCGTAATTAGGGGTACAAAGTAGACCACGAAGAATACCCAAGCCATGGTTCCGTAGCCTGCAGCTACGAGAGCCACAAGACCTGCTTGAGCTGTAGCTATTGAAACTGCGAGTATTACTACTGAGAGTAGGGCCTCACCCCTCCTCCCCAGGCTCCTACCGCGGAGCTTTAGGTGGGCGTCGACCCTTCTAACTATGGCGTAAACCATCCCTAGGGCTGTCTCCGTTAGGGTGAAGAATATCCAGAAGACGTAGATCGCTAGAGCCCAGTAGGCTCCCATGGCCTTAAGTATATCGTACCAGGGGACGGTCAAACCTATTACCTCAGGGTAGTACGCCATGAAGCATATCCATATAGCTGTAGCAGCTCCGTAGATCAGAGCTATAGCTACGACTGTTGCTACCGTACTCTCTAGCTTACCCCTATACCTATCTACGGACTCGAGGGCTGGCATGACTACGCATAGGTTGTACAGCATGTACCTAAACCCATCGATAGCCGCATCTGCTGGAGTACCTTGGTAGAGCCCTGCGGAGAGCTTCGCTAGGGCCTCCCCACCCTTAACCGCTAGGGTGTAGCCCCATATTATGAAGTACATGATGTACAGACCTACCGTACCTACTATCCAGTAGGCCTCAATAACCCTCCTACCGAAGAAGTGTAGGAGACCTACTATGACTATAACTAAGGCTGCTGAAGCAGCGAAGGGTAGCCCAGCTAGGTCGGACAGCATGTAGCCGGCGGCAGCACCGACTACAGCTATCACGATCCACGCTAGGACTATGAAGGATATGTCGAAGAGCCACCAGAACTTCCAGAGGAACTGCTTAGACCACGACATGTAGTCGTAGGCCCTAAAGACCCTAGCTACCTCTAGGGAGGGTACTAGGGCTATAGCTAGTGTTACAGCCGAGACTACTATCGATACCCAAGCTAGGGACCCGTACTTCGCTATGAACTCCACGATCTCCCTACCGGAGCCGAAGCCTCCGCCAATCCACACTGACTGGAGTATTATGGCGGTTATGGTTGCGTACCAAATCCTCCTCCAGAGGGGGACCTCGGAAGATCCCATATTAGACCCTCACATAATAGGGCCTTCCTGGTTTTTAAATTTAAAGCGCTCTAAGAATGCTGTAGGTGAGGCTAGGAGCACCAACGGAGGTCCAACGCAGGGCAAGGCTTGCTCACCCTTATTGAAGCTCGCTAGAGTTCGCTGTAGGTACTTACCCCTAAGCATTTATATCCTACCGGCATGCCTTCTTGGTGACCTACGTGAGAGTAGGTGTATACGGTTTTGGAGCCATAGGGAGGCTTGCGGCTAAGCTTGCTCTTGACCGTGGTTATGAGGTCGTTGCGGCTGTTGATATAGATGAGAGGATCCTGGGTAAGGATGTAGGTGAGCTACTGGGTGTTGGTCCTTTAGGTGTTCAGGTTACGAACGATGTCTACGAGCTTGGGGATGCTGACGTAGTTATCCACGCTACCGGCTCCTACCTAGATAGGGTCTTCGAGCAGATAGCCTCGGTCGTTAGGATGGGTGTTCACGTAGTATCGACCTGCGAGACCCTATCCTACCCGTACTACAGGTACCCGGTACTAGCTAAGAGGCTTGATGAGTTAGCTAGAGCCTACGGTTCTGTAGTAATAGGTACCGGTATCAACCCCGGCTACCTCCTAGATACACTCGTAGCTACTATAGCAGCATCGGTACCTAGGGTTACAAGGATAAAGGCTGTGAGAAGCCTTGATGCTGCTAAGAGGAGAGAGCCGTTCAGGAGGAAGATAGGTGTCGGTGAGGATCCGAAGGTGGTTGAAGCGAGGTTAGCTAGAGGTGAGATAACAGGTCACGTAGGTTATGCGGAGTCCGTATACCTAATAGCGTTAGCGGGGGACCTGAACCTAGCTAGGGTAGTTGAGTGGCAGGGTGTCGTACCTGCTGAGGAGGAAGTTGAGTCAGCTGGGGTAAGAGTTGAGAAGGGTGCGAACAGGGGTGTAGTAGGCTACGGAGCTGGCTACGTAGGGGATAGGGAGGTCATCAGGGTGGAGTTCCACGCCTACGTAGGTGCTCCTGAGTACGAGGAGATAGAGGTTGAAGGTAGGGAGTACAGCGTTAAGTGGAAGAGTACCGGTACCCCTGGAGATCTCGGTACGGTTACCGTAGCTCTAAACGTAGCTGAGAGAGTGCAGTACCTGATTCCAGGTCTCCACCTAATGACGGACCTACTCCCGTTTAAGGTAAAGTTCTCTGCGTGACCTCCATGGCCTACGCAAACGTGGAGAGGAGGCTGGAGGAGCTAGGTAAGGAGCTTGAGAGGGGCTACCTAGAGAGGACTAGGAGGAGTCGGGAGCTCTACGAGAGGGCCTCTAAGGTAATGCCAGCTGGAGTTACCTACGCTATAAGGTACTTCAAGCCCTACCCGGTGTTCATAGAGAGAGCTAGCGGTACCAGGGTCTGGGATGTAGACGGGAACGAGTACATAGACTACTGGATGGGTCACGGGACCCACGTACTAGGCCACGCTCCTAGGTTCGTCTTAGAGGCTGTAGCCGAGGTAGTTGGTAGAGGTACTCACCTAGGTTACGAGAACCCCTACGCAGTCGAGTACTCTGAGCTACTATCGAAGGTAGTACCTGGCTTGGAGATGGTCAGGTTTACTAATAGCGGTACCGAGGCGAACATGTACACCCTGAGGCTTGTGAGGGCCTACACCAGGAGGAAGTACGTAGTTAAGGTTGAGGGAGGTTGGCACGGGGGTTACGACGCTCTACACGTAGCTGTCTCACCGCCGTTCGTAGGCCCTGAGTCGGCCGGGCTTCCGGAGGAGTACTTAGCGTACACCCTAACCGTACCCTACAACGACGTAGAGGCCGTTGAGAGGGTCCTGAAGAGGTACCCGGTAGCAGCTATCTTCATAGAGCCGGTGCTGGGAGCCGGTGGCTGCATAGGCCCCCTAGGTAACTACCTGAAGGAGCTTAGGGACCTTACGTACAGCTACGGCTCCCTACTGGTCTTCGACGAGGTTATAACCGGCTTCAGACTAGCTCCCGGTGGCGGTCAGGAGTACTTCGGAGTTAGAGCAGACCTAGTGGTGCTAGGTAAGGTAGTTGGAGGGGGGTTCGCGGGGGCTGGGGCCTTCGGCGGTAAGGCCGAGGTCATGGAGCTACTGGACCACATAAAGTACCCGGACCCGAGGTCTAGGTCCTTCCACGGAGGGACCTTCGTAGGTAACCCAGTCAACATGGTAGCCGGTAGGACCGTGGTTGAGTACCTAGCTAAGCATAGGGAGCTCTACGAGAGAGCTAACGCCATGTGGGAGGCGTTTAGGAGGGACGTAGATAGGCTATGCCAGGACCTAGCGCTACCGTGCTGGACTACCGGTGCGGGTACTATGAGCGGAGTGCACTTCACTAAGGTTAGACCTAGGAACACTAGGGAGGCCTACGAGCTTAGGTGGAGTAAGAGCCTAGAGCACGTACTGAACCTATACGCAAGGATCCGCGGAGTACTCTACGTAAGCGAGAAGCTAGCACACCTACTACCATCCCTTATCCACAGCGAGGAGGAGGTTAGGCTGTTCAGGAGCACCCTAGAGAGCTTCCTAGCGGAGCTAGCGGGGAGGTAGCTCAACACCCTAGGGAGCTACCTAAAGTTTACCGACATACTCAGCTTTTAGTACCCTACGCAGGTAGCCCCTTCGCAGCTGTTTTGAGTTTTACATGGTCTGATTCTATTCCTCTGCTATGAGAAGTTCTAAGAGAGCTAGAAGTAAGTGAGACACCAAGCGCCCAAGATGTGGGGGTTACGGGGTGCCCCCGAGCAGATGCAACCCCAAGGAGCGATGAGGGGGACAGGGGTGAGGCGATGAGAACGCACATAAGAGCCGAACCCCTCCAGATCCCTACATCTACTACTCCACGACCTCGCACGGCTTAAGTACGGTGTAAGCCTTTACCCTAGCTCTGCTACCGATTATCGCTCCGACCTTCACGTACTCCCTCCCCCTCTTCTCCATCCTTATAGGTCTGGAGACCTTCACGCGCTCAGGTACTACGTTTAGGGTTACAACCCCCGGCTCTACGGTACTACTCTCCCCCACTACCGAGAAGCCTATGTAGGACCTACTACCGATGGTCGCACCCCTCTGAAT
>Ga0209393_1000085_pt1 | contig 44991 bp, 37 predicted proteins | sample SSWtaG_2_FD_184117 | JGI IMG/M metagenome (GOLD analysis project Ga0209393, IMG submission 184117) | Hot spring microbial communities from Sandy's Spring West, USA to study Microbial Dark Matter (Phase II) - SSWsed_130316 (SPAdes)... | ecosystem: Environmental > Aquatic > Thermal springs > Hot...
CCCGTAGAAGACGGGTTTGATGGGGCGGGGGTGTACGCCTGCCGCTCCCAATAGCCCGAGGCTGACGGCTTGGGCGGGGTGGTACTGCGTTATAGGCCTGTACACGGCGCTTACTAGGTTCTTTTAGGCTTACCTATCCTAGCTGTAGGTAGCTTCTGGGGCTTAGCCTACCGATGTACACTTATATAGCTTTCTTCGGATGGTCTAGGTGGGAGGGTGCGGGTATTCAGGACTGCCTACATGTCCTTGGTGAAGTTCCTAGAGGGCTCTCTAGACCTCCTAGATGAGGGGTCGGTCGAGGGCTTCGTAAAGCTACTGGAGTCGGCCTACAGGGAGGGTAGGAGGGTCTTCGTAGTAGGTGTTGGTAGGTCGGGCCTGGTGGGTAGGGCGTTCGCGATGAGGTTGATGCACCTAGGCTTCTCAGCCTACGTAGTTGGAGAGACGGTAACACCAGCCGCTGGGGAAGGTGATGTACTAGTAGCTATATCGGGCTCAGGTAGGTCTGCTGCTGTCGTCGCTGTAGCTGAGGTAGCTAAGAACCTCGGGGTTAGGGTAGTTGCTCTAACATCCTACCCGGACTCAGCCCTAGCTAAGCTAGCGGACATGGTTGTTGTAATACCAGGTAGGACTAAGGTGAGCCACGAGGATAGGTGGGAGGTGAGGCAGCTCCTGGGACTCCACGAACCTCTAGCACCCCTCGGAACGCAGTTCGAACTCGTTGCCCAGGTTTTCCTAGACTCGGTAGTATCCGAGCTAATGGCTAGGCTAGGTAAGGATGAGGAGGACCTTAAGGAGTACCACGCTAACGTTGAGGTATGAGCTACTACCTATGCTACCCCCACTACTCCGAGGACTGCATAAGGAGGAGGCTAGAGAGGCTTAGAACCCTAGGAGTAGCTGAGGTAGTAGGCGTCCTAGGTAAGGGACACGCGGCGGTAGTAATAGAAGCACGGCTCAGTAACGGTACTCCAGTAGCGGTTAAGGTACTTAGAGCGGACTCAAAGAGGAGTGAGCTCACCTATGAGTGTAGAATCACTAAGCTAGCCTACCCCATATCACCGAAGGTCTACTCCTGCACAGAGGAGTTCATAGTGATGGAGCTCGTTAGGGGGCACCCAGCTGCGGAGGTCCTAGTCAGCGAGAGCTTCAGGTACCCCTACGTAGCTAAGGTCCTAGCAGCCGGGAGGGGGCTCGATATCAGGGGTATAGACCATAGAGAGCTTAGTAGAGCGCATAAGCACGTAGTTATAGATAGAGGTGGGGCCGTTAAGATACTGGACTACGAGAGCGCTGCACTAATTGAGAGACCGTGCAACATCTGCAGGCTACTCTCATGGCTCGCTAGATTAAGAGGGGTCGAGGTAGAGGTACTGCAGGAGCTATTCACCCTACTTAGAGACTACAGAAAATCCTATAGCGAGGACCGTAGGAGCGAGCTCTTCAAGGAGATCCTTAAGGGTTCCCAGGTAATCTCGAGATAGCTCCAGGAACCTCCAGTAGCCCACCAAGGGCCTCACCTACCCTAGGATCAAACCGAGGGCCCCGCGGAAATTAATACTTAGGAGTGCAGGGTCTTTGGGTGGGCTTAGGTGCTCGAGGCGCTGACGATGGTCTCCGGGCTACTGACCTTAGCTATACTCACCGCAAACAACATAGTGCTGGTAGCCGCGGCCTTAAGTAAGGCAAGACCCTACGACGTAGGTGAGGATCTCGGGACCAGCTACGGGAGGATTACGATACTAGTACCCGCCTACAAGGAGGGAGGTACCATACACTACCTACTGACTTCTCTTATGAACGTAGATTACGATAGAAGCTTACTCAAGCTACTAATAATAGGTGAGGCAGACGACCCAGAAACCTACGCAGCTGTAAGTAGGGTCTGCAGAGTAGATGGAGAGGCCCTAGACTGCTACGGCATAGCCGGCCAGTACTTGGTGAACAGAACGGGGATGCGGGGTAAGGCTGCAGCACTTAGCCACGCTCTAAAGTACGTGGATACGGAGTACGTAGCTGTATACGATGCTGAAGACTCCGTACACCCAAAGCACTTCAGGGTAGCGCTAAGGATCCTCAGCAACAACGACATCGCAGCCGTTCAGTTTGTACGCGTGGTTATCGGTAGGTCTAGAAGTATTGAGAAAGCTCAGGAGGAGGACTTCAACCTATACTATACGAGGATCCAGCCGTTTATGTCAAAGCACTTCGGGCTAGCGGAACTCGGGGGCTCGGCCTTCCTCATAAAGACTAGGTGCTTAAAGGTTGTTGGCGGGGTAAACCCCAGAGCACCGGCCGAGGACCTAGACCTAACGTTTAGGCTAGCCTCCAGAGGGTGGAGGGTGGTCGTAGCGCTACCTCCATCCGAGACCAGGTCCATCACATCCCTCAGTAGCCTCGTAAGGCAGAGGTCCCGCTGGATAAGGGGAGGGATATTATCGATCCCACTAGGTATTAGAGCACTGCCGAGGTCCCTACCTCTACTCGTAATTACCGGTATTACACCGCTTTCAGCTATAACTTCTACCACCATGTTCTTAGCCCTACTAGTAGACCTAGTAGCAGGGTCCTATACTCAGTACCTTCTCTACGTACTCACAGCTCTCCTAGTAATTTCATCAATATCTGTACTCACCGTTCTCCTCCTATCGGAAAAATCGAATAGCATAAGCGTAATCAAGTACGTAGCTACGATGTCGGCAGTCTACTACCTAGCTACCTGGAAAGCCGTAGTAGATGCCCTGAGAGCACCCCACAGCTGGGAGAAGTCAAACTCTAAGCTTACAGCCCTTAACTAGAGCTGTTTCGTAGTTGGTTGCTGTAGCTAGGGTTCATAGGCTTTCTCTACCTACCGGTACCTGCTAGGTAGTGGAGGTAGGTAGGAGCTCCGTACCGTTAAGCTCCATAGCTACCTACGACCATATACCGGAAGTTCATGGGGTGTGAACGAGGTGGAAGACCCTTGGTAAGACTAGAGTAAACACGAAGTAATAGGGATAAGCATCAAGGGCTAAAAAGTAAGCTAAATGGACACTAGGGTAAGTCCGTCCCTAGGTACTCCTAAAATCAAAGAGGGTTTTACCGGCTCTTGAGGCTACCTCTAGCTGCTTCTCGCTTACACCGAAGTACTCTAAGATCCTGAGAGCTGCTGGTATTACCTGGTGCTTTACGTAGTAGTCTACGTCGATATCCTCCGGCCTAGCCATGAAGTAAGGTACTGCTCGGGAGGATATAGGACCGGTCCCCTTGGTTACTACGTAGCCTACCTTATCCCCTTTCTCCACCTTGAACCCCGCGCTAATCATCCTCTTAGCAGCCGTTACGTGGGGGGCGCTTACCTCGTACTCATCGAGGGACTTAGTAAGGGTCTTCCATATAACAAGCTTCTCTATGGGTACCTTAAGCCGCCTAAGCTCCTGGACCACTGATCTAACGTACTCTACAGCCTTACTGATACCCCCGGTTTCAAGTACTACCCTAGCTACGTTCTCCTGAACCTCCTTAGCTATCTCGGACCAGTCCCCCCTAACGGCTTCGAAGCCGACTATATCGACCCTACCATCCTCTGTTAAACCTACGTACCTTTTCTTAGCCTCCGTGAAGAAGACCCTCCTGTAGACCTTATCTACCTTGATCTCCAGCTCCAGAAATCTCATAACCTCCTCAATGAACTTCTGGATCTCCGGCTTATTGGAAACGAAGAGGGAGTCTGTATCCCCGTAGATTACCTCAAGCCCTAAGCTCTCAGCTAGTTCAACAGCCCTCTTAATAGTCTCCCTACCTAGGGCTGTAACAGCCTCGGCTCCCTGCCTGAAGTACCACCTCGCCCCCACCCACCCCATGTAACCATAGGAGGCGTTAGCGAGTATCTTAAGAGCCCTCTGCCTCTCATCGAGAACTCTGTACTCTGGAGAGTCCACTGGATACCTCTTCATTTCCTCCCTAACAGCTTTCCTAAGCCTAAGGAGGGTCTCCAGAACGCTCTTGTAGAAGCCCGGTGGGTCCTTCCTAAATGAGTAACCCAGCCCAGGGATTACGTAGCAGTTGGAGCACTCCTCCTCAACGAAGGTATCTGGACCTATGTTGTACTTGATCATTATGTTAGGGTACATGGAGGTGAAGTCTAGGACGGCTACGTTCTCGTGAACCCCCTTCTTAGGCTCTAGGACTATAGCTCCCTTGTACGGCTCGTACTCCCTCTCAACCCTATTAGGTATGAGTTCACCCATCTTAGTTGCAGCCCTCATCAGGTACCACTCAAGTCTGTAGCCAACGGATGCAGCTCCCACCTGGTCTAGTGGTAGACCTGTTAGAGAGGATAGCTGCATAGCAAAGGGTAGGAACTTCTCAGATAGCCTTAGAGTTGAGACAACGTCGTCTCGCGCATAGTCGAGTAGGATCTTCCTCTTAGATCTATCGTCCCAGTACCTGTAGATCTCGTGCCCAGGTATTAGGACCCTCTCAACTCTCTTCATAACCCCTAGGTACTCAGCTACTACGTCTAGAGACTTTATCTTCACCTCTGGTATCTCCTCAGCGAAGTTGTATAGGTCTACGTGAAGCCTACCGGGTATTGAGTAGTGGCCGTGTACCGATGGTCTCGGTATCCCACCCCTTACCCTACCTATGTCTAGAACTACACCTAGCTTGTTAGCTCTCTCGACTAGATAAGGTATATCGTACCTATTGGAGTTGTACCCCACGACTACATCGGGGTCGTAGGCTAGTACGTAGTTTACAAACTCCTTTAGTATCTCTCTATCTTGAGGTACCGGGCCGTCGGAGGCTGTCAGCATCTTAACCTCGCCCTCGGAGTTTGCTAGAGATACTGTTATGATAGGATCCCTCGACGGGTCTGTAGCTCCACGCGGGTTGTAGACCTCTATATCTAGGGCTAGGATCCTTAGTTTAGGTGGGATAGCCCTATCTAGAGGTCTAGGCTTACTCACTAAGCTGTATACAGCGCTAACCCTGTAGCCTGTAACCCCCTCTATAGGCTCTACCTCGGCTTCATACCACTGGCAGGGGGTTACGTCGTTATCTAAGATGTACCTCATGCTGAACCTTATATCGGCTTCAAGTACGTCAACAACCCCTTTAACCTTCTTAACAGCCTCCCTATACTCCCTTACAGCCTCAGGTTTTACAGTAGTTATCTTAGCAACTCTTACAGGTCTCCCGTAGTACCTTCTCGTAGTAATCTCAACACCTATAATCGGGGAGTCCCCTCTCGATAGTAGCTTAGTCCTACTTACAATCTCCTGCTCTCCCACATCTTCAGAGAGTACGGCATAGAAGTAGGGCCTAAACCCTCTATCAAGCACTAGAACCCTCCTGTCGTCCTCAGCGATAGCCCAGAGGAGTATAACCGGTATACCAGAGTGGATCTCGTAGCTTACGTCCAGTAGGTAGAACCTCAGCTTCACGCTCAGCTCCGAGAGGATCTAAGTGAAGAAAGTTAATAAAACAAACCAGAGCTACCCTAACATCCAGCTACGGGTGAGCTGAGGGAGCTAACCGTTTGTCCCTAGATGCTCATCCTCATTAGTTCATGTTTACTCGTCGCATCTAGGACTTCCGCCTCGCCCACTCCTTCATTGGTAGCACAGCTACCTCGAGAGTGGGGTCACTAGGCATCGGGGCTAACGGCATGGGCCCCTTGAGAGCTAGGTACCTCTTTTCAAGGTTTAGTACTGCTACCACATCTCTACCGGCTTCAAACCCGCACCTAGGGCACTTCAGGTGCCTTGGGGCATTGCCCCTCATCAGCTTGGAGTTGCAGATTGGGCATGTGGAGGAGGTGTTCCTCGGGTCTACCTTCACAACTGGAACCTCTTTCTCTAAGCACCTCTCTTCAATGGTTTTAACCATGCCTCTAAATCCAGCTTGATAAATCCTGTGCCTTAGCACGGGGTCTTTAACATCTTTAACCATGTTTCTAGGGCATTGCTTCGGGAGCTTTTCCAAGACGACTACAGCGTTGAGGGCTCTAGCTGTGTTAACAATGATGCTCGCAATTTTCAACTTAATATCCCTCTTTCTCGCGTGCTCTCTGCCGTGAATAGCCCTCTTAACGTGTCTATTGCCTTTAACGCTCTGCGCAATCTCTCTGTACCTAGCGTACCCAACGCTAATCCTCTTAATACCTGTTTCGAGAATGTATACCTTGTTAAGCACTTTCACAGCTACGTTGTTCTCGTTAACATCAACAGAAATCGTTTGCTTAGCACTATTCTCACCTACGCTAACAGTCTTAGTGAATACAAAGTGTACAAGCAATCTCCTGTGCTTATAGTCGATCTTTATTCTTGGCTGTGTTTTTAGAGACCAACCAGCATTAATATACTTCCAGTACTGCTTGTGAGGTGCGAGCTCTACAGGTACCCATCCTCTGTGAGTGTATATGAGTATTGCTGTGAAACCTATACGCCTCCATAAGTGGTCGTCTAGCCAAACACTAACTCTCTTAACCTCCGGTCTCTCGGTTTCCGCTAACCCCCTCTTCTTAAGCTTGTTAAAGCTCTTAATTCTCGTAGAGGCATCCTGACACGCTGTGTGGATGTAGTGACTTGGTAGTTGTGGAAACTTCTTGCGTAGTTCGTGGTACTTATCCCTCTTCAACCTCGTAAACGAATCAATACTGTTTCTGAAGCCATAGTCAACAAGCTCTACGAGAATGTTCTTGTATATCTCTTCAAGCTCTCTGAAAATCTCAAGCTTTCTCCTAGTCAGCACTACACTCGGAACAACTACCGTTCTAGTTACCTCGCTCATCTCTCTCAACCTCCTCCAGGAGCTTCCTGAATCTCTCCACGAGCTTCTTCTTCCTGTAGCTCCTCATTCCGTAGATCTTCCCAGCGAAGGATGTGACTATCTCTACCAAGTCCTCTACTAGCTCCTGGTGTACATCTTTGGGCTCCTCGCCGAAAACGACCTCTACTCTAACCCCGTACTGCTTGAAGAAGTACTCTAGGTACTCGAAGCCGAACCTAGTCAGTCTATCCCTATACGTGACTACAACCACGTCCACCTGCCTGTTCACCACGTAGTTGAAGAGCCTCAGCAACCCCCTCCTATCGGTCTTCAGCCCGCTGGCAACATCGCTTAGGATATCAACAACCTTGTACCCTTTAGAGGTGCAGTACTCTGTGAGGTACTGTACCTGCCTCTCCAAGTCGCTCCTCTGGTTCGAGGAGCTGACGCGGGCGTAGATAATCGCTCTGACCTCCCTGCTAACCGGTAGGCCCTCAGCTATCCTCCTAACCTCGCTCTCGGGGATCCTGAACTTACCACCAGCAGTCCTAACAGCCCTAATCCTACCCTCCCTAACCCACCTAGAGAGAGTGGAGTAGCTAATACCAAGACGCTGGCAGACCTCCCTAGGCCTCAAAAGCCTCTCCGAACCCCCTGAAATAGCTGACACCAGTAGTAATAAGCGGAATCAGAGCTTATAAACCTAACACCTAAACATCAACTACGAAACAGCCCTAGCTAGGGCCGATATAATCCGTATTACATCACCATCCTGAACTCTATAGTCCGCTCCCACCCTCTTATTCCTATTTACTACCTGAGCTGCTATAAAGCCCTTAGCCAGCTCTGTATGCACTAGCTCAGCTACCTCAAGAGCTGTAGTACCGCTCTTAACTAGGTAAGCGTCTGGAAGTACGTTACCATCCTTATCACTCAGCTTAGTGGGGTTCTCAACGGGGTAAACTACGATCATCCCGAGTACATCGAAGACAGCTGCGTTAAGGGCTTTCTGAACACCGGTACCTACGTACTTCCTCATGAACTCCCTAATCCTATCGAGGGCCTGCTTCTGCTTCTCGGTAAGCTTGGAGGGGTCTACGATCTCGAAGTTAGGGTCTCCAGGTACGTACTTGATTAGTGAGGACTTTAAAGCCTTTCTAAGAGCTAGCTCGTAGAGGGAGCTAGTGGGTACTACAACCCTACCCCCCAAGCTCCTCATAACCCTCCTAAGGTTGTCTTCGGCTTCAGGTATGTCCATCTTATTAGCTATTATAACTATAGGCTTAGCCACCTCCCTAAGCTTCTTAGCGAAGAGCTTTAGCTCCTCCTCTCTCCAAGACCCCGGCTTAGTACCCTCAAGCTTAGCTGCTCTCAGAGCCTCTACAACGTGCTCACGCCTAATAGATAGCCCTGCAACCCTCCTATGTATTCTATTCACAGCCTCATCCCAGGGGACTACGTCAAGCCCCCTCGAAAGCTTCTCCCAGTCCTTAGCTATGATGCTGTAGAACCACTCATCAACCTCCTCCTCAATCGTGTAGATCTCCTCGAGCGGGTCGTAGTATCCCGGCCTCACCGGGTTACCCTCCTCATCGGTACCACCGGACATGTCCACTACGTGAAGGAGTACGTCGGCCTGCCTTAGCTCGTCTAGGAACTTATTCCCGAGCCCCCTACCTCTGTGGGCACCCTTTATAAGACCCGGTACATCGTAGAGCTTTACAGGTATGAACCTGTACCCGTTAACGCATGTGGAGTTCCTCGGGTTGCAGGTGGGTAGCCCTAGGTCGACGTGGACGCACCTCTTCCTAACGTACGCTATACCCACATTAGGTTCGGTAGTTACAAAGGGCCTATTCTCTATTTTAACGTCTAGGAGGGTTGCTGCCGAGAAGAACGTAGACTTACCTACGTTAGTCTTACCAATAACTCCTACGACTACCGAGTACCGCATGCGCCTCAGTACCTCCGATAGCTTAGCTAGGGAGATTTAAAGGTCTAAGTGGAGGTATTTAATACCTCAGGCTAGGCAGAGGTTCCGGGAAGGCTCTTGGGCGGGTTCGTGTACCTAGTATCTACAGCTGGTGATAGCGTAGCTCCAGTTCTTCTAGAGGTACTGACTAGGATGGAGTTTAGAGGTAGGGATACCAGTGGAGTAGCTTGGGTTGAGGGAGGCGAGCTTAAGGTAGTTAAGGACTCCGTACCCGTAGGTGAGCTCTACGCTAAGTACGGGCTCAGTAACCTAAGGACACCTAGGATACTAGGTCATACGAGGTACTCTACCCACGGTAAGGCCGACCCTAGGAACGCGCACCCACACACGGACTGTAGGAGGAGGCTTGCAGTAGTAGGTGATGGTGCTTTAAGGAACTACGAGGAGCTACTAATGGAGACCCTTGGGAGAGGCCATAGGGTGGAGTCTAAGTCGGACTTCGAGGTAGCAGCACACGTTGTTGAGGAGCTCTTAGAGAAGTATGGAAGCCCCATCAGGAGCTTCCTGGAGGTTATCCCAAAGCTTAGGGGCTTCATCTCACTGGTAGCTCTCTTCGTGGATGGTACGGTAGTTGCGTACACATCACACCAGCCCATCTACATAGGGCTTGGGGGGTCTCTGGTAGCTGTAGTACCTACAGTAGCAAGCCTCTACGGTGTAGTAGGTAGCTACTACGAGGTTCTCAGTGGTGAGGTAGCAGTAGTTACACCTGAAGGTAAGGTACTCTTCGTAGACCTAGAGGGGAGGACTGTAATCAAGGACCTACAGCCCCTTGGGATAAGCGTGGACGTAGTCCCAAAGGGTGGCTACCCCCACCACATGCTTAGAGAGATATACGAGGTACCCTATTCAATACTTAGGACGGCTTCAGCTGTACAGCTAAAGTACCTAGAGATAGCTTCTAAGATGATCCTACAGAGTAGGCGTACCGTAGTAATAGCTAACGGTACAAGCCTCCACGCAGGTATGGTCTTCTCCTACCACCTAGCTGAGCTAGCTGGGGTAACCCCCTTAGTGGTCAGCTCCTCGGAGTTCCCTCTATACTACGTAGATAACGTTGGAGTTGGGGACGTCGTAGTGGCCATAAGCCAGTCCGGTGAGACCTCGGAGGTCCTGAAGTCCGTGTACGAAGCTAGGCTTAGGGGGGCTACCGTAATCGGCTTAACAAACAACATAAACTCAAGGCTAACAAGGTTCTCCAACATATACCTACCAATAGCTGCTGGGCCGGAGCTAGCTGTACCGGCTACTAAGACCTTTACATCAACGCTGGTACTACTCTACACTCTAGCTAAGTACGTAGGGGTCTCTGTAGGTAGGGTAGATCGAGTAGAACTTAGAGGTCTGTGGGAGGAGCTGGAGGAGCTAAGTAGAACTCTTCTCAGTAGCTTGGATTACGTAAGCTCTCAAGCTAGGGAGGCAGCTGAGCACGTTAGTAGCTGTACTAGCGGTTATGTAGTTTCAAGAGGCATAACATACCCGCTAGCTCTAGAGGGGGCCCTGAAGATCAAGGAGTCCTCGTACCTTCACGCAGAGGGGGTTGAGGGGGGTGAGCTAAGGCATGGACCGATATCCATTCTAGATAAGAACGTCTTCACCCTCTTCATAGAGCCTCTAGAGAGGTCTGCAGCTACCGATATGCTTAACCTAGTTGCGGAGTCAGCAAGTTACGGTAGCCCGGTAGTACTAGTGTCCCACAGCTTAGAGGGGGTAGACCTACCGGTAAAGGTCGTAAGAGCTCCTAAGGTCGGTAGGCACCTCATGCCGGTGGTACTAGCAGTCCCACTGCAACTGCTTGCTTACTGGCTAGCTGTCCGTAGAGGTGTGGACGTGGATAGACCTAGAAGGCTGGTTAAGGTAGTTTCGGGGGCTACCTAGCCGACCTTAAAGTACTTCTCGATGTAGTAATCGAAGGTACCGACCCTCTTAAGCCACCTACCGTAGTCCACCAAGGCCTTGAGAGCCTTAGCAGCCCTCTCCGGGGATATGTACATGGGTATACCCATGGACTCCGCCTCCCTAGCGTAGGTAGCTGTGTAGGAGCCTCCGGTAGCTACCCCTACTATAGGTACGACCCTATTCAGCTCCTGGAAGACCTTCCTAACCCTACTTAAGAACTTCCTATTCAGCTCCGGGGTAATGCCCGGTACCATGTAGTACGGTAGCCACAGAACCGAATCTACCTCGCCGGACCTGAGGAGTATGTCTATAGCCTCAACGAGATGCTCATCCACAGCCGAGCCCGTTACATCTACTGGGTTATAGGGGGAGGCGAAGGGTAGTAGCACCTTCCTAAGCTTAGATACCGTATCATCACTGAGCCTGGGTACCTTAAGCCCTAGGTCTACTAGGGCATCGGTAGCCATAACCCCGGACCCCCCTCCAACCGTTAGGACCGCTACCCTATCTCCAGCAGCAGGAGGCTGCATACCGAGAGCTGTAGCGAAGTCGAATAGCTCCTCCATACTATACGCTCTAATAACCCCGCACTGCTTGAACGCCGCATCGTAGACAGCGTCGGAGCCAGCTAACGAGCCAGTGTGGGATGACGCAGCCCTAGCTCCAGCCTCGGTCCTGCCGGACTTAAGCACTACGACCGGCTTATACTTGGTGACCTCCCTTAGAGCGTTGAAGAACTCCCTACCCCGTTCAATACCCTCTATGTAGAGTGTTATCACCCTCGTATCCTCGTCATCCTTTAGGTACTCGAGTACGTCTACCTCATCTACGTCAGCTTTATTCCCGTAGCTGATGAACTTACTGATCCCTATCCCCCTCATAGCTGCCCAGTCTAAGACTGCGGAGCCGAAGGCCCCAGACTGGGAGGCGAAGGCTATGAAGCCGTGATCAGGGTAGCCCTGCCTCTCCCTAGAGAGGAAGAGGGTGTTCATACCGGTCTTCGGTACGTAGACCCCAACGCAGTTAGGGCCTATGAGCCTCATCCCGTACTTCCTAACCACCTCAACGAGCTTCCTCTCCCTCTCAGCCCCCTCAGGGCCTACCTCCTTAAAGCCTCCGGAGATCACTATCAGCCCCTTAACACCCTTTCTACCAGCCTCCTCAGCAACCTCAACAACCCCTTCAGCCGGGACCACTACTACAGCTACGTCAACCTCCTCAGGAACTTCAGATAGCCTAGGGTAGCAGGATACCCCTAGGATCTCCCTAGCCTCGGGGTTTACAGCGTACAGCCTACCCCTAAAGGACTCCCTCATATTCTTAAGGAGCTCGTAGCCGACCTTACCCGGCCTCCTCGACGCCCCCACTACCGCTACGACCCTTGGGTTGAAGAAGAAGTCTATCCCACGCACCGCATCACCCGGCTAAACGGGATGGCTAGAGTAATAAGCTTTCAAAGTACTTCGCAGCATCACCTTATTCTGTAGGTGATCGATAAATCCACGGCTTATACAGTTTTGGATTTATCGTGCTTCTCAGCTGTAGCATTCGGACTACTGCGATGAGTTTTACCATTATGCAAGGATTTAGATTACCTCAAACTCCAGCCGGTGCCGTGAAAAGTATGTAAACTTTACAGGGTAAAGAGTTTCTTCAATGAGAGAGGCGGTAGCGGTAATGCTTGCTAGGTAACGAGCTGAGGAATTCGAGAGAGGCTAAGGGGGTTGGAGGTCAAGCTGCGCCTACGTGTACCATGAGGTGGAGCTCGAGTGCTCAGCTAGAACCCCTCAAACTTAGGTAGTGGTATCTTACTTGAGCTAACTATCTGAAGGGCTAGGTTAACCAGCTCTCTCTGCTCTCTAAAGGCTCCTCTAAGAGCTACCGTAGTCATGGTCATCGACTCCTCGACCCCCCTTATAAGAGCGCAGGTGTGTAAGGCCTCCATGACCACTAGGAGACCCTTCGGGCTCAGTACCTCGTTTAGGAAGTCAGCTACCTGCTCAGTTAACCTCTCCTGTATCTGAAGCCTAGACGAAAGCACCTTTATTACCCTCGCAAACTTGCTGAACCCCATCACCTTACCTGAGGGTATGTAGACCACGTGCGTGTACCCGAAGAACGGTAGCAGGTGGTGCTCGCATATAGACCTAGTCGGGATGTTTGTTACAGCTACGAACCCCTCACGCCCCTCGTACTCCTCAACCTCGAAGGTCTTAACGTAGGCTGCCGGGTCTACGAAGTATCCAGAGGCTAGCTCCTCTAACCACATCCTAGCTACCCTATCCGGCGTCTCCCTAAGGCCCTCCCTACTCAGGTCCTCGCCTATAGCCTTTAGGAACTCCTCTACCAGCTTCCTAACCAACTGCCTCCTCTTAAATTCTTCACCTAGCTCCTGGTTAGGTTCCTGTACATACCCTCTCATCTACTTCCTCTACCGTAAGCTTATCCTTTAGCAGAATTATAGTCTTTAAGGCACTAACCAGCTCATCTATCTCCTCCTTAACGTTGTAGACGTAGTAGCTAGCCCTTACAGTCCCCTTAAGGCCTAGTCTGTAGTGTAGCGGGTGGGCGCAGTGCATACCGGTTCTAACAGCTATCCCGAACATGTCTAAGGCCATACCTACGGTGTGGTGGCTCAGCCCCTTAACGTTGAAAGCTATAACACCCCCTCTAGCCTCGGGGTCCTTAGGTCCGTAGACCTCGACATCGTCGCCTAGCTCCTCGTTAAACCTCTTCAGGGTGTACTCCACCAACCTCTTCTCGTGCTCCCTAACGGCGTCCATCCCAAGCCTACTGAGGTACTCTACAGCGGCCTTAAGTCCTACAGCACCAGCTACGTTAGGGGTTCCAGCCTCGAACCTCCACGGTAGGTCGTGCCACACAACATCGCTAAGGGTTACGTCCTTTATGGTGTCGCCCCCGGACTTGAAGGGCTCCAGCTCCTCGAGTATCTCCCTCCTACCCCAAAGGACCCCGATACCCATAGGTCCCAGCATCTTGTGCCCGCTGAACCCTAGGAAGTCTACCCCTAGGTCCCTCACGTCGGTAGGTGCGTGGGGTACGTACTGAGCTCCGTCAGCGACTACTACAGCTCCAACCTCATGTGCGAGCTTAACCACCTTCCTAACTACGTCAGCTGTTATAGTGCCTAGTACGTTGCTCATCAGGGTTACCGCAACCACCTTAGTCCTCTCGTCGATAAGTCTCTCAAACTCCTCGTAGGTCAGCTCACCGCCATCCGTTATATCCGCGTAAACCACCCTAGCCTTCTTAAGCTTAGCTAGGTTCCTCCAGGGGAGCATGTTGGAGTGGTGCTCCATTACTGTTAGGACTACCCTATCTCCCTCGCCTACGTTCTTAAGCCCCCAAGTGTAGGCAACTAGGTTTAAAGCTTCAGTAACGTTGTAGGTGAAGATAACCTCCTCCCAGCTCCTAGCGTTTATGAACTTAGCTACAGCTTCGTGGGCCTCCTCGTACATCTGGCTAGCCTCCTGGGAGAGGGTGTGGAGACCTCGATGCACGTTAGCGTTGTGCCAGAGGTAGTACCTAGCTATCGCAGCAACAACTTGCTTAGGCTTCTGTGTAGTAGCAGCATTATCTAGGTAGATAAGCCTCCTACCTCTTATGAGTCTAGATAGTATGGGGAAGTCCTTCCGAACCTCGTAGGGGTCAAACATTCTGCCTCTCTCCTAGCAGGATCTGCCTTAGTAGCTTAATAATGTCGGCCCCCTCCTCAATGGGTTTGGGGACTTTAACGCCCCTCTCGAAGGCATCAGCCCTAGACCTAAACCCCCCGACAACCTTCTCAAGCTCCTCAGTCTTTAGGTAGCCGTCGTAGCTCTCCTTGTACCTCTCCTTACCGTCCTTAACGTAGAGTAGTACGGTAGTAGGGGACGCGTGTACCGCGTAGTAGGTAAAGGTAATGCTAGCTGAGGAGGAGTTACAGTCCCTAGCGAACCAGTTGCAGAGTATTATGAGGAAGTAGTGATCCCTAAGCTCCCGGGAAACCCTCCTAACGTAGGGGAACCAGTGTAGGTCGTACTTCCTACAGGCAGAGCAGCGGGCGTTATCAAAGTACATTACGTAGTAGCCATCTACCCTAGGTACGAAGGGATCTGCATCCCTTGTTGAGAACAGTACCCAGAGGTCTCGAGACTTATCGTAGAAGTATATACCATGTGGGCTATCCGGTCCAACCTCCTTAAACTCCCTAAGCTCCTCCCTAACCCCCCAAATCCTCTTCAAGGTGCTAACTACGTCATCCCCACCCATACACGCACCGTACATAGGACCCCCTCCTAGGCTAATATCCTTTCAATCTAGGAGCGAGGGGAGAGCCTTGCTGAGGGGCTCCGCCAGGTGGAGTAGGTTTTCCTCGGCTATCGGCTTAGCTTATAGGTTCGCCTGGGCTCTAGGTAGTAGGGGTTTCGGTGGTAGTTAGGCTGGAGCACGGAGCTGGAGGTAGTGAGATGCTGGAGTTCATAATAAAGTACATCGTTTCTAGGGTACCACCAGAGCTTCGTAATCCTCCTGAGGGCTTTGGCCTCGACTTCCTAGATGACGGTGCGCTGATAAAGGTAGGTGAGGGGGAGTACCTAGCACTTACGATAGACTCCTACACGGTGAAGCCCCTAAGGTTCCCTGGTGGTGATATAGGTAAGCTAGCGGCTTCCGGGACCATCAACGACCTCCTAATGATGGGTGCTAGGCCTCTAGCTCTAGTTGATGCTATCGTAGTTGAGGAGGGTGTTGAGGAGTCCCTAGTTGAGGAGGTGGTTAGGTCCTTCGCGGAGACAGCAGCTAGCGTAGGGGTCTTCATCGTAGGTGGGGACTTCAAGGTCATGCCGAAGGGCTCTCTAGATACCGTGGTTATAACTGCTGCAGGGGTGGGCTTCACTAGGACGCCCCTCGTAGATAGGAGTATATCCCCCGGTGATGCTATCGTAGTCTCAGGGTCGGTCGGGGACCACGGGGCTGTAATAGCGGCAGCACAGCTAGGGCTCCTCGAGAGGGTTAGGGGTCTTTCAAGCGATGTTAAGCCCCTCAACGACCTAATGATACCCCTCCTAGAGAGGTACGGGATGCACTTAAAGGCAGCTCGAGACCCAACTCGTGGCGGTCTAGCTAGCGTACTTAGTGAGTGGGCTAAGGGGGTTGGGCTAGCGATAGTAATCGATAGGGAGGCCGTCCCGGTTAGGGAGGCTACTAGGAGCTTCCTAGAGCTACTCGGTGTAGACCCCCTAAACTCGGCGTCCGAAGGGGTAGCTGTGCTAGCGGTATCTAAGGAGGCTAAGGATGAGGTAGTGGAGTACATGCGTAAGCTAGGCTACGTAGATGCTGCAGTAGTAGGTGAGGTTGTAGAGCCTCGAACCCCCTTCCTAAGGGGTCGGGTAGTAGTTAAGTCAGAGGTCGGCGGCTACACGATACTAGAGCCGAACCCGCAGCTAACTCCGAGGATATGCTGAGCGATCTCGGTCTCACCTTGGTTTCTCCGCAGTTTCAGCGCAGTACGTATAACTACTTAAAACGATAGGATGCCGGTGAGAGTACGGTAAGCAGGAAGGCACTAGTGGTAGCTGTAGTAACGGGAGTGGTAGCAGCAGTGATAGCAGGTACGGCTATAGCCTATGCTCAGAGCTACGCGCTTGGGAAGGGAGCTGGCTGGGGTAGGGGGTGGCCTCTCTGGGGGTCGCAGGTACCACCGCCGTGGTCTAACGCTACGCTACCTGTAGCTAGGTGGTTACATAGGGGGATAGCGAAGGAGTTTAAGGACCTCATAGGTCCTCGAGTAGAGGTAAGCGAGGAGTACAGGAATAAGGTGCTGGAGATCCTCAGTAACGATGAGGATGTAGCTAAGCTACTTAGCGAGGGCTACAACGTAACCTCAGTGAAGCCTATCATTAAGGCCTACGTGGCTGCGGACGGTACGGTGGCCCTTAAGGCCTCTCAGGCCCTGGTGACTCTGGTAAAGAAGGGGGAGGGCGTAGCGGTAGCACTAGTAGACCTAGAGCAGGGTAAGGTAGATAAGCTAGTGGTCTACTCTAAGACCGTCATCGAGAAGTAGGGAGAGAGTTAAAGCTAAGGGAAGCTTTTTCCTTTACTTCTTATCTTTAAACTACCCGTAGAGGTAGCTTTAGGGGCGCTTAAGGAGTGGGTGTTGTAACTCCGTTCGACCCTTGGCGCTCACCTCTATGTACCTGCCCAGCTAAGTACGTAGTCCACCCCTACACGGGTTGCGGGCATAGGTGCCTCTACTGCTATGCAACCAGCTACATACGGGATCACGGTAGGCCGAGGCCTAAGGAGGACCTCCTCCACAGGCTTACCAGGGACTTAAGGAAGGTTCCTCAGGGTGCGGTAATAGAGATGAGTACGAGTAGCGACCCGTACACGCCTCCGGAGGATTCTCTAGGGCTGACTAGGTCTGCTATCAGGGAGATCCTGCTCAGAGGCTACACGCTCCTAATAACGACTAAGAGTACCTTAGTAGTTAGAGACCTCGACATACTGACTAGGCACCTAGGTAGGGTAGCTGTAGCGATCACCATAACAACCCTAGATAGGAGGGTAGCCTCAGTACTCGAACCCGGAGCGCCACCTCCGGACGAGAGGTTGAGGGCTGTTAGAGCACTTAGCAGAGCCGGGGTACCTGTAGCCGTACGGGTAGACCCAGTGGTGCCTTACATAAACGACGACCCCAGCGGTGTAGAGAGGCTGGTTAAGGCTATCGCGGAAGCTGGAGCCCTCCAGGTAACCAGCTCTACGTACAAGGCTAGGTACGACAGCCTAGCACGGATCGCCAGAAGCTTCCCGGAGGTCGGGGAGAGAGTAGTAGAGCTGTACCGGAGTGGGGAGAGGGTCGGGGGGTACAAGTACCTTAGGCGAGACCTGAGGCTCAGCTACATGAAGACTGTTAAGGAGGTTGCCGAGTACTTCGGGCTGGCCTTCCAGACCTGCAGGGAGGGCTTCCCGGAGCTGGGTACGCCGGGCTACAGCTGCGACGGCTCCTCCCTAGCTAGGTTACGGCAGAGGACCTAGCTACGGCTCGCGCCTCAGCCCTCCAGGTTGCGGGACCTCCTGTACTCTAGGCTCAGGCTCTCCAGGTCCTTCAGGACCTCGGAGTTCCTGTCAATGACCTTCTGGACTACGCTTAAGTACCTAGCCACCCTTACGGCGTCCGGCGATATCCTAACCAGCTCGCTCCCATTCACAACTACGTAGTGCTCCCTCGGTACCCTCTCTCCGAGTATGTACTCAGCTTCGTTAACGCTCGCGTGGAGGGTAAAGCAGTGGGGGCTTCCGTCTATGGTTACAACGGTAAGGCTCCTAGGTCTCGAGGACCTCACCATGCTAGCTATCTTACCGTAGTGCGCAGGGCTCTCCTGTTCGGGGCACGCCAGTAGCACTACGCGGTCCTTACTCAGCTTCTCGAAGAGCTCTGGGTTGACTATCGGGAGGCACGCCGAAGCTATGAGGAGGTCGGCCCCCCTGAGGGGCGGCGCCTTAACCCAGGTACTCCACAGCCACGCTTGATAGGGACAGCTCAACTACTACACCTCTACAGCTCTAGGAGGTGCCCGCTACCGTACTTACTAAGGAGCTCCTCTCTATCGACTCTCCTACTGCTTAGGTACTTCTCGAGTAGTAGGAAGACGCAGTACTGGCCGCACATGGTGCAGGACCTCAGGTTACCTGTGAACTGGCTCCTTATCCTGGTAGCCCTCTCCGGGTCGTAGGACCTACTGACCTGGTACTCCCAGTCTAGGGCAGCCCTCCTTAAGCTCATCTCGACGTCCTCGTGAGCTACCCTCCTCCCGAGCTTCACTAGGTCCCCGGCGTGGGCGGCTATCTTAGCAGCTATCAGACCCTCCTTAACCTGCTCAGCGTTGGGTAGCCCTAAGTGCTCGGCGGGGGTCAGGTAGCATATGAGGTCTGCCCCGGAGGCTGCCGCCAGCGCGGCGCCTATAGCTGATGCTATGTGGTCGTAGCCTACAGCTACGTCCGTAACTAAAGGTCCCAGCACGTAGTAGGGGATTCCCCCGCTAAGGGACTTCATGAGCTTAACGTCGGCTACAACCCTATCGAGGGTCATGTGGCCCGGCCCCTCGATCATCACCTGGACCCCCCTAGATACAGCCTCCCTAGCGAGCCTGGAGTTGTTGATCAGCTCCCCTATCTGCAGCTCGTCATGGGCGTCGGCAGTAGCTCCGGGTCTTAGGGCGTCCCCTAAGCTTATTACGGCGTCATACTCCCTGAATAGCTCTAGCAGGTAGTCCCAGTGCTTTAGGTACGGGTTCTCCGAGTTATTGTCTATCATCCATACGGCGAGCATGCTACCACCCCGGCTTACTATCGGGGCTATCCTTGAGCTACGGACAGCTCTCCTGGCTAGCTCTAGGGTGATCCCCGCGTGGATCGTCATGAAGTCCACGCCGTCCTTAAGGTGCTTCTCGACTATGGATACGAACCAGTCAGACGGGATCCCGGTACCACCGAACTTCCTAACCCCCTCTATCCAAGCCTGGTACGTGGGGACGGTCCCGAGGGGGAGTCCTTCCGACTCCCTCAGGAGGGTCCTCCTAATCTCGTCGAGGTCCCCACCGGTGCTTAGGTCCATAACGGTGTCCGCGCCGTAGACTTTAGCTACCCTAACCTTCTCTACCTCGAGGTTCGGGTCTACGACAGTACCGCTGGTCCCTACGTTAACGTTGACCTTGGTCTTGAGCCCCTCACCAACACCTACTACCCTAACCCCCCTCCTCCGGAGGTTCCTTGCTACTATAACCCTTCCGCTGGCAACCCTCCTCCGAAGGGCTTCGTAGTCTACCCCCTCGGCTTTGGCTACCTCGAGTAGCTCTTCGATAACGCCCCCGCTCCTAGCCTCCTGGATTAGACCCACCAGCTACACCGGGGATCCACCCGATTACACGGTAATAAACGCGATTATAATAGGATTATAGGACTTTATTTGATGCTACCTAGTAGAAGGGGTTTGGTGAAAGCTGAGGTGCGGGTATGGTCCTCACCACTAGGGGGCTACCCTAGGTGTAGGTACCTAAGGAGGGTCCTCAGGGACTTCGAGCAGGGGGTTGCTAGCCGCTGGGAGGTTGAGGAGGCCGTTACCAGGGCTTCGGCGACTGTAATGGGGGTGCAGATAGCCTCAGGAGCTCTCTACGTTTGCGACGGGATGCTAGACTGGCACGATATATTCAGACCGTTCGTAGAAGCCTGGAGGGGGGTGACCCCGGGAGGCCTGCTTAGGTACTTCGATAACAACTTCTTCTACAGGATCCCGGTATTCGTCAGCGAGCCCGAGGCCTCGCACCTAGTACTAGCACCACGCGTTAAGAGGTTCCTACCCCTGGTCGAGCCGTCGAAGCTTAAGGTGGTGATCCCCGGGCCGGTGACCTTTACAGCTATGGCTGAGAACAGAACGGGGAGGTCCTTTGAGGAGCTGGCGGGCAGGGTAGCCGACCTACTAGCTGAGGAGGCTAGGAAGGCTGTCGAGGCTGGTGCTGAGCTGGTCCAGGTAGACGAACCCGTACTCTCTGACCCGGACGTTAGTGTAGATGTAGCTAGGCTCTCGGCAGAGCTCTGCAGCAGGATAGCTAGGGCCGCTGGTGCTAGGACTTCTCTAGCTGTGTACTTTGGAGCCCCCAGTAGCGGGGTCTACGAAGCCGTCCTAGACGCTAAGGTAGATTACGTAGCGGTGGACTTAGCTACTAGCCCAGCTAGAGCTGTGGAGCTGCTGAAGTCTAAGGGCTTCGGCGGCCACGCCCCCGTACTAGGGCTGGTGGACTCCCGCAGTATACTACCGGATGACCTCGGCAGGCTATCAGAGCTAGCTAGGGAGGTCCTATCAGGCTACGACGGCGAGGTCGGGGTTACTACCAGTACGTGGCTAGACCTAGTGCCCTACCAGTACAGTATCGAGAAGACCCGCCTCCTAGGGCTTTTAGCCGAGCTACTAGCTCAGAAGCTCGGAGCTGAGCTAGTTAGAGGAGGTGGTGTGTAGTGGGAGGCTACGAGGTCCCCAGGAAGTTCCCGACTACCGTTATAGGTAGCTACCCGAAGCTCCCGGAAGCTGAGGAGGCTCTCAGGATGAGGAGGAGTGGTAGGGTGGACCGGGGTAAGTTCAGGGAGCTAGTTAACTCAGCGATACAGGGGGTCGTAGGGGACTACTTGGAGGCGGGGGTCGATGTGATCAGCGATGGGGAGCAGTCTAGGGAGGACATGGTTGTCTTCTTCTCTGAGAACCTTAGAGGCTTCACCCTCAGCGACTGGGTTAGGGTCTTCGATAACGTATACTTCAGGAGGCCAGTCATAGCGGGGAGAGTTGAGTGGGTCTCCCCGGTAACCCTGGAGGACTGGCTGTACGCTACTAGCATAAGCCGGGGGAGACCTGTTAAGGCCATAGTCACAGGGCCTTACACCATTGTCGAGTGGAGCTTCGTAGCTAGGCGCGTAGACAGAGCTGAGCTAGTCCTAGAGGTAGCCTCAGCCCTTAGGAGGGAGATCGAGAAGCTAGTTGAAGCTGGCGCTAGGTACGTCCAGGTAGACGAACCAGCCCTATCCACGAGGCCCTCCAGAGAGGATGCTGAGCTAGTAGGTGAAGCACTACGTAGGATGCTCCACGGGCTGGACGCCAGGAAGATAGTCCACATCTGCTACGGCAGGCTAGAGAGGATCTTCGAGTACGTGGTCGACTACCCGGTAGACCAGCTAGCCCTGGAGTTCAAGAACAGCAACTTCAGGCTACTACCGTACCTGAAGGAGTACTCCTACAGTAAGGAGCTGGGCTTTGGGGTCTTAGACGTGCACGTTACTAGGGTGGAGACTGTACGGGAAGTGCTAGAGGCCATTGAGAAGCTGATGAAGTTGGGGGTGGTCGGGCCCGAGAAGGTGTTCCTGAACCCCGACTGCGGGCTTAAGAGGCTACCTAGGGAGGTCGCTAAGGCAAAGCTAAGGAACATGGTTGAGGCAGCTAGGAAGGCTAGGGAGGTCTGGTGAAGGGGCTACCCCTCTCTTTCCTCGGCCCCGTAGACGATCTTCAGTAGCTTGTCAACCACCTCGTGGGGGTCCCTACCCAGCACCCTAACTAGGGGCTCCTTACCTACGTCACCCAGGTCGGCTACGACGTCGGGGACCCTACCGCACAGCTCAACGGCCCTCCTAACAAGCCACGGTAGAGACATCCCCTCGACCCTCCTAACATCCTCGGGCTCCTCCCTCCTATCGACTACAGCAACCACCATACCTAGCTCCCGTGCAGCTCTAACTAGCTCCTCTCCGTACGCTACGTTAATGGCAGACCTAACCGAGGGGTCGTACCTCATGGCCTCGAGGACCAGCCTAGCGACGTGGCTCGAGGCACCCGGCTGCGGGTAGCCTACTGCAGCTACCCTGCCGAGGTACTTCACCAGCCTACCCGGGAACCCCACTACGTCGTCAACCCCCTTAGCTAGGTGCCTAGGTATGGAGTACACGAAGTTCGTCTGGACCTCGGGGATGTACTTAGCTAGGACCCTTGAGGTAGGTCCCTCCGTAAGCCTCTCAGTAGCTTCAGCTAGAGCTCTCTGAGCTCTGAAGAGCTCCGCATCTACCTCTAGGTAGGCTACTGGGTTAACCGGGCAGGAGCCCCTACCAACTCTGTAGGCTCTCGATATGGCGTAGGACATAAAGTTCTTAGCCTCGACTATAGCGTCGAGCACGGGTAGGCCCTTAGCTAGGTAGGCAGCTATAGCGGCAGAGAACGAGCAACCGGTCCCGTGGGTACATCCCTCCAGCCTAGGGCCTACGAGCTTCCTGACAGCCCCCCTCCAGTAGACTACGTCCACAACCACATCGCCGGTACCTACGTGACCTCCCTTAACAACTACAGCCTCGGGACCGAGTTCCTCAGCTATCCTCCTAGCGGCTCTCTCAGCTTCCTCCAGGTTCTCTACCTTCATACCAGCCAGCACCTCAGCCTCAAACCTATTCGGAGTTACAACCTTAGCTAGGGGCACGAGCTCCCTCTTTAGGATTTCCACAGCCTCATCAGCTAGTAGCTTAGCACCGCTTTTAGCAACCATAACGGGGTCTACAACTAGGGGGAAACCGTAGGACCTAACAGCCTTAGCTACAGCTCTAACTATCTGGGAGGAGCTCAGCATGCCGGTCTTAGCAGCATCTATACCCATATCCTCCCAGATAGCCCTGATCTGCAGCTCCACGAAGTCTGGAGGGACCTCGTGTACCCCTATAACTGAGTAGGTGTTCTGAGCTGTTAATGCAGTTACAGCTAAGGTTCCGTGGACACCTAAGGCAGCAAATGTCTTAAGGTCTGCTGCTACCCCAGCTCCCCCACCGGAGTCTACACCGGCTATGGTTAGGGCTACGGGAACCTCCCACCTACCCACACCACTCCCCAAGAGTCCTTAGAGAGCTAGATAAAGCTACGATCCCCTTATTAGCTTATTAGTCCCTACTAGGACTTTAGGTGGCGGCGGCCGTGAGTAGCGTAGACGAGTTCATAGCCTTCCTGAGGAGAGTAGCTGATAAGTGGTCTACTAGGTACGAGGTAGATAGGGTATTCGAGGCAGATCCCGCTGAAGGGGTACCCAAGTACTTCACTACGGCAGCCTACATGTACCCAAGCGGTCCGATACACGTAGGGCACGGGAGGACCTACCTCATAGCCGACGTCATAGCTAGGTTCAAGAGGTTACTCGGCTACAACGTACTCTTCCCCATGGGCTTCCACTACACGGGGACGCCCGTCTTAGTTAGAGCTGAGGCGATATCTGAGGGTAGGGTGAAGGAGCTAGAGTCCATGAGTACCGCCTTCAACGTCGACCTAGAGACCCTTAGGAAGCTGGGGGAGCCGGTAGCTTTTGCGAGGTACTTCCACGAGTTATCTAAAGAGGCCATGAAGCTCTACGGCCTAAGCATAGACTGGAGGAGGGAGTTTACTACCATAGACCCGGAGTACAAGTCCTTCATACGCTGGCAGTTCACTAAGTTGCTTAAGCTAGGGCTACTGGTTAAGGGTACCCACCCGGTAGGCTGGTGCCCTAGGCACGGGATGCCGGTAGGTATGCACGATACTGAGGGCGATGTGGAGCCTGAGGTAGGTGAGCTAACCCTCATAAAGTTCAGGGATGGGGAGGGGCGGGTATACCCGGTAGCAACCCTTAGGCCGGAGACGGTGTTCGGTGTCACAAACGTCTGGGTAAACCCGGAAGCTGAGTACTGCCTCACCGAGGTAGGTGGGGAGACCTGGGTAATTTCCTGCATAGCTGCGGAGAAGTTCAGCTACCAGCTTAGGAGGTCCTCGGTACTTAGGAGGATCCCGGGGAGGGAGCTCGTAGGCCTAAGGCTTGTAAACCCAGCAACTAACGAGGAGGTACCCGTACTCTCTGCCTCCTTCGTAAACCCGAAGTTCGGGAGCGGGGTAGTGATGTCAGTACCGGCACACGCACCCTACGACTACGTAGCTCTAAGGGACTACGTAACTGAGGAGCTCGGCGGTGCATGGCCTCAGGAGCTCCTGCCGAGACCTCTGATAGCGGTCCCAGGCTACGGTGAGGTACCTGCTAAGGACGTAATTGAGCTCCTAGGTGTACGTAGCCAGAGTGACGTAGGGCTTCTCGAGGAGGCTACTAAGAGGGTCTACAGGGACGAGTTCGAGAGAGGGGTTATACGGGAGGATGCTGTGAAGTACCTAGCTAGGCAACCTAGGAGTACCGTAGAGTTCTTCACTAAGCACGTAGCTGGGAAGAGCGTTAAGGAGGCTCGTGAAAGCTCTAAGGAGCTCCTAAGGTCTCTAGGGGCCTACGACTCGATGTACGAAGTCATTAACTCACCGGTCTACTGCCGCTGCGGTACTGAGGTCGTAGTTAAGGTCTTAGAGGAGCAGTGGTTCATAGACTACGGGAACCCGAAGTGGAAGGAGCTCGCTAGGGAGGCTCTGAGGTCTATGGAGGTGGTACCCGAGGAGGCTAGGAACGGGATAGAAGCTACCATAGACTGGCTTAGGGAGAGGGCTTGTGCTAGGACTAGGGGGCTTGGGACGGAGCTCCCTTGGGCTTCAGGCTGGGTTATTGAGGCTCTCAGCGACTCAACGATATACATGGCCTTTTATACTGTAATCCACAGAATAAGGAGCTTAAGGATCCCAGCTGAGAAGCTGGGGGAGGAGTTCTGGGACTACGTATTCCTAGGGCTAGGTAGCGCCTCGGAGCTAGCTGAGAAGCTCGGTATAAGGGTCAAGGAACTCGAGGCTATTAGGAGGGAGTTCCTCTACTGGTACCCTCTTGACTCTAGGCATAGCGGTAAGGACCTGATCCCCAACCACCTAACGTTCTTCATATTCAACCACGTAGCCGTATTCCCCAGGGAGCTGTGGCCGAGGAGGATCGTAGCTAACGGGTGGGTACTCTTAGAAGGGGCTAGGATGTCGAAGTCTAAGGGTAACGTAAAGCTACTTAAGAACCTTGTAGAGGCCTACTCACCAGATGCTCTAAGGCTTGGGTTGGTACTAGGTGCTGAGGTAGACCAGGACCTAGACCTCAGAGAGAACGTGGTGATCTCGGCAGCGAGGCAGCTCGCAAGGGTTTACGAAACCGTCCGCAGGGTATGGGCTGAGTCGGAGGACGTAGACATGGGGAAGGCTGACGAGTGGTTGAGGGGTACCCTAAGGCAGCACGTAGCTAGCTATGTAGATGAGATGGAGAGGGTGAAGCTAAGGAGCGTAGCTATAAGGGTCTTCTTCAAGATGCTCGAGGACCTGGAGACCTACCTTAAGTGGGCCGGGAGGGTCGGTAGGGCAGCTAGGGACTACATAGCTACGTGGGTTAAGATGATGTCACCCTTCACCCCGTTCCTAGCCGAGGAGCTCTGGGAGTCCCTAGGGTACGGAGGCTACGTAGCTAAGTCGGCCCTACCTAGGGAGCTCTACGAGCAGAGGGACGTAGAGTTCGACGTAGAGCAGAGGTACCTAGAGCTAGTGCTAAACGACGTTAGGTCGGTACTCGAGGTTACCGAGGGGGATGTAGTAGTACTCTACACAGCTAGTAGAGAGCTTACAGAGCTAGTTAAGAGGGTCGCCGAGATGGTCTCTCTAGGCGGGGAGCTTAAGGACGTGGTTAAGGCCCTCTATGAGGAGGCTACGCGCGCTGGGATCGGCGATGTCTTCAGAGCCCTGAAGCTGGTACACGAGGCTGTAAACTACATAACCCCAGCCGCGGTACTCAAGTACATAGAGAATAAGGGATACTTAGACGAGTACGAGATCTTAACGAAGTACAGAGGGCTCCTAGCTGTGAAGCTAGGCGTTAGGGAGGTGAGGGTCTATAGCGCTTCAGACCCAGGGGCACCGGACTACGGAGGGCGTAAGAGGAGAGCACTACCACTAAGACCAGGCATCTACCTAACCTCCTCCCTATCCTAAGGGGCTAGGCCTCTGGTTGTAAAGATTTATAAGCTCTGCCCATAGATAGAATCGGTGGTAAATTTGAAGTACAGTTCCGCAGCATACCTACTACTGCTAGTATTAGTAGCTTCTGCGGTAGCCCCCTACGTAGCAAGCGCCCAGATGCCGGTAGGGGTTATAAAGCTGGACGTAAGTAGGACGACCGTCTACAGGGGCTACCAGTGGGTCGAGGTCGTAGCCTACATATACACGGGTGAGGACGTCGCTAGACCGACGCTAACTGTCTCCAGAGCTGTACTATCGGCAGGTATAGAGCTAACCCTACCGCTAGCTCTCGTAGGGCTCTACACCCCAACTACCGTCGTAGTTGACGATGTAGAGTACACTATCGGGTACCTGGTTATAGGTAGGATTACGGTACCGGAGGCTGCCTACACGGGTAAGGGTACCCTAAAGATAGAGATAAGCGGTAGTGCTGCCGGCCAGGAATTCTCCTTCACTAAAACCATAACCCTGGAGATAGCCGACCACAGACCGGTGCTCGCAGCTAAGACCGAGACCTACGCCGCCATAGAGAGGATCAGGGCCATAGTATCCTTGGCTTCAGCCCTAGGTGTAGACGTTTCCGACTTCATAAAGGAGCTTAAGGGTGTCGAGGAGGAGTACAGCTTAGCTACCGAGAGGTTGGAGCTATACGGAGAAGTTGAGGAGGCTTTAAGCCTCTACAGGGGCATAGCTTCCAAGCTAGGCTACATAGAGGCCGGTGTTGTAGCTTCCCTAGCTACGAAGTACGGTGCTCTGGTAACTAAGGTAGATACCATAGACGCATCCCTAAAGCAGACCATGAAGGCCGTTGAGGACCTATCTAAGTCTCTAGCTACTAGCGTGGCCGACTTACAGAAAGCTATATCGGATACCTCTAAAGCCTCCCTAGATGCTGTAGCAGCTCTAGCAACTCAGCTAGCTGACTACACGAAGAAGGTAGACAAGAGCTTAGAGACCCTAGCTACCAGCGTAGACCAGGCCATTAAGGCTCTCGCAGCTGACACCAAGTCGTCTACGGAGGAGGCCCTCGAAGACCTAGCTGGTAGGGTTAGAACCCTAGACGAGAACCTAGTTAAGCTATCCCAGGCTCAGGAGGAACTAGCAACGAGGGTATCCGACATAGCTAACACACTACAGATAAGCTTAGTAGTAACTGCACTACTAATACTCGCAGCTATCGTAGCTATAAGGTTAATGAGGTAGTAGCTCTAGCTCACTCTGTTTTTAACTACATTCAATTAGCAGTTCATTATCTAACCCCTTATAAAGCGCACCCCTAGATAGATCGGGAGAGACTTTGGATAGGGAGGTTAGGCATGTAGTTGAGCAGGCTAGAGCTGAGGGGAGACGTAAGCTTCTAGAGCACGAAGCGCTTAGGCTCTGCGAGCTCTACGGGCTACCGGTACCCAGCTACGGCCTAGCTAAGAGTGAGGAGGAGGCTGTAGAGCTCGCGGAGAGGGTAGGTTTCCCGGCAGTACTCAAGGTCGTTAGCCCCGATATAAGTCATAAGTCCGATGTAGGTGGGGTAGTCCTAGGGATCCGCAGCGCTGAGGAGGTTAGGGGAGCTTACAAGAAGATCCTAGAGAACGTAAGTGTTAGAGCACCTGATAGCAGGGTCTACGGAATCCTAGTCCAGAGGATGGTTAGGCCAGACCTCGAGGTAATAGTTGGGGGAATAAGGGACCCCGTCTTCGGCCCGGTGGTGATGTTCGGGCTTGGAGGTATCTTCGTAGAGGTACTGAAGGACGTTAGCTTCAGGGTAGCGCCCCTGAGCGAGGTTGATGTCGACGACATGGTTAGGGAGGTTAGGGGTTACAGGGTCCTCGAGGGATTCAGGGGGTCCTCACCGAGGGACCTTAACGCGCTGAGGAAGGTCATACTGGGGGTTTCGAGGATTATGGTGGAGGTTGAGGAGATAGCGGAGCTAGACCTAAACCCGGTGATACTGTACCCTAAGGGAGAGGGTGCTTTAATTGTCGACGCTAGGGTTATTTTAGGGTGATCTGGGTTGAACCCGCTGTACAGTCTATTCAACCCTGAGGGTATAGCTGTAGTAGGTGCGTCGAGGGAGCCTACGAAGATAGGGCACCTAGTACTGAAGAACCTACTGGAGTACGGCTATAAGGGGAGGGTATACCCGGTAAACCCCTCAGCTACGGAGATCCTAGGGCTACAGTGCTACCCAGCGGTATCCACGATATCCGGTAGGGTAGACGTAGTAGTAGTCTCAGTACCTAACGTTAAGACCTTAGAAATCATAGACGATGCCGGTAAGGCTGGGGCTAAGCACGCTGTGGTAATTACATCGGGCTTTAAGGAGGTCGGTAACGTTGAGCTAGAGAACGAGTTAGTTAGGAGAGCTAGAAGGTACGGCATGAGGGTTCTAGGCCCTAACATATTCGGCTACGTCTACACCCCCGCTAGGATAAACGCTACCTTCGGACCTAGGGACGTCATACCCGGGAACGTAGCATTCATAACGCAGAGCGGGGCTCTCGGGATAGCTCTAATGGGTTCAACTATACTGGAGGGGATAGGTATATCGTCGATCGTAAGCATAGGTAACAAAGCTGATATAGATGATGCGGACCTCCTAGAGTTCTTCGACGAAGATCCCAACACCTCGGTAATCCTAATATACATGGAGGGGGTAAACGATGGTAGGAGGTTCGTAGACGTAGCCTCTAGAGTATCCCTTAGGAAGCCGATCATAGTAATAAAGTCCGGTAGGACCGAGGCCGGAGCTAGAGCAGCCGCTAGCCACACAGGTAGCTTAGCTGGGAACGTAGCCCTCTACGAGACAGCCTTTAGGCAGAGCGGGGTGCTCTCGGTGAAGAGCGTTGAGGAGGCCTTCGACTTCGTTAAGACCCTATCCTGGAACCCGGTACCGGAAGGAGAGAGGGTAGTCGTAATAACTAACGGAGGAGGAGCCGGAGTCCAGGCAAGCGATACCCTAGCTGACGACGGGGTCTTCCTCGAGAAGCCTCCGGAGGACCTAGCTACTGAGGTGAAGAAGTTTGTTCCGTCGTTCGCCTCGCTAGCTAACCCCATAGACCTAACCGGTATGGCTCCCGAGGACTGGTACTACAGATCGATAAGGCTAGCACTAGCTAACCCAGCTGTAGATGCAGTACTAATACTCTACTGCCACACAGCTCTTACGAGCCCTATGGGTGTAGCTAGGGCTGTAGCTAAGGCTCTAGAGGAGGTCGGGCAGCGTAAGCCCATCTCAGTAGCTATAATAGGTGGAGCTGAGGCCTACGAAGCTATTAGGTACCTAACTAACCTAAAGATCCCAGCCTACCCAACTCCAGAGAGAGCAGCTCACGCACTAGCTGCCCAGATAAGGTACAGGAGGTACAGGGAGTACCTAGTTAAGAGGGCTACTGCGGCGTAGGTACGGGGCTTTTTATCCACACCTAGATCTCGCTCCCAACTACGTTCCCTCCACCTTCATAGAGCTTAGCGTTAACTAGGGGTACTAAGGCCATAGCGACCGCGTAGTAGGTTAGGTCTTCCCTAGTTACTGTAGATCTGGTTAGCAGCTTTATGAACCCCCCGGAGCTACCTATGTCCCTAGTTCCGAAGTACCTGTCCACTACCTCCTCAAGCTCCCGAGCTTCACCGGTGACTAGGAGCTTAGCGAAGGACCTAGGTATAGCGAATGAAGGTGAGAAGCCTATGAACTCTGAACCCTCAGCTGTAGCTACGCAGGCTACCTGGACGTCGAAGAAGTCCCCACCGACTACGAGGAGACCGGCTTCAACACCTACTCCATAGCTACACCCACGCCCTCTAGTAAGGGCTTCACGAGCTCTACGCCTAGCACCCTCTATAGCTACAGCTAGCCCAAGAGGTTGGGGAGGTAGACCTGTGGATGCCCCCACAGCTACGACCTCACAAAGTCCTACAAGTGCTTCGAAAGCCCTCCTAACTCCCTCAACCTTAGACCTGTTAAGACTACCTACGCAGACCCTGGGAACACCGCTCACACCTCCCCCCGTAGGAAACCTAGGAAAGCTTAAATCAAAGCTAGCCCTGGAGTTCCCGTAGTACCGCGTAGTCTCACCGCGGTATTTAATAGCACCCTGACCTAGGGGCTAGCGGTGATGTGGGATGGGTAAGTACCTCCGCACTATAGCTCTAGCTATAGCTCTACTACTTCTAGCCTACTTAGTTCAGGTGTGGGGTTTAAGCTGTCCAGCATTCTATGAGGAGCGTGAGGTAAGTATAGTTGCTGTAACCTTGCTAGCTAATGGGAGCTACGCAGGGGTCGTAGCTAGGCTTAGGGTAGCTGTTTCGTGTCCCGGTAGTGGTAGGGTCTACGTAGAGACCTTACCTCTAAGCCAGCTAGACCTCCAGGCCTCCACTAGGGTAGCAGCTCAGGTAGCTAGTAGGGTAGCTGGGGTTAGGTTCGATTTCTGCGACTTCTACGCCTCGATCCGAGCTAACTCCCCAGTAGTGGGAGGTCCTAGTGCTAGCGCAGCTACAGCCGTAGCTTTCGCAGCTGCACTCCTACGCTTACCCCTAGAGGAGGGCGTAGTTATGACGGGCATGGTGCTACCCGACGGTAGTATCGGGCCTGTAGGCGGGCTGAGGGCTAAGCTTGAGGCAGCTGCTTCAGCTGGTGCTAGAGTCTTCCTAGTACCCTACGGGCAGTCGACCTACGTAGAGTACGTAGTGGTAACCCAGCGTGTAGGCCCTATAACGATGCGCGAGGTAAGGCCGGTCGCAGTAGACCTCGTTGAGTACGGTAGGAAGCTCGGGGTGGAGGTAAGGCCCGTAGCTACCGTATACGAGGCTCTCCACGTATTTACTGGAGGTACCTACCCCCTACCTAGGGCTACTCCTGTAGAGGATCTCACTAAGGCTGCGGACCAGGTTATTAGAGTATACGTAGAGAGCTGGGCTCGGGACATAGCTAGCGATGTAAGTGTAGCTGTAGCTCTAGGAGACGCTGTTAGGGGCTCTGTACTAAGCTCCTTACCACCTTCTACGAGAGCTTACGTTCAGGAGCTCCTAGCTAGTATTGAGAGTGGTGCGCAGAGCTCCCTAGATAGAGCTAGGGAGATGGAGTCCCAGGGGTACTACTACAGTGCAGCATCGTACTACTTCCAAGCCCTTACCTACGCACTCTGGAGGTACTACCTACTTGGTGCTCTACATGACGAGGGCTTCCTAAGTACCGCTAGGGCTAACACTAGCTCGAGGATCTCAGCAGTACTCAGCAGTATCCGAGAGGTAGTTACCCAGCGGAGTACCCTAAGTATATGGGAGCTAGACGCAGCTATAGCCTCAGCTGATAGAGCCTATGAGGCTCTCCTATACCTAAACACCTCGCAGTCCCAGCGCTCCCTGGATGCCGTAACGTACTATCTAGCGCTAGCCTCCTCAAGAGCTAGGACAGCAGAGCTATGGCTCTCCCTAGTAGGTTCAGCAGGAACCTCCTGCCCTATCAATAGGGAGCTCCTAGCTGAGGTCGGTACCAACCTAGAGTACCTCGTGGACAGCATCTACACCTACATACTGTCCTTCCAGGGTAGCGTTAGCATACCCTCGGACACCTTCAACGAGGTGGTATCTAGGATAGAGCTCGCTAAGGTGGTTGAGGAACCGGTAGAGAGGTTAGCCTTAGGGGTCTCAGCACTAGCGTACGGCTACGTAACGCTGGTCCGCATGTTCACCCAGGACCCCGCCGCTACTGTTGAGATACTAAGTAGGAGTATAGGTACCTTAGCCTCTGAAGCTCTACTTAACTGTACACCCGCTAGCCTAGTTCTCTACCTAGAGTTTACGGGAGTTCAGGAGGACGTAGTTCAAAGGGTCTACACCCTAGCTAGGGTAGCAGCGCTAGCGTCGTTCTACGTAGACGCACTAAAGCCTATGGAGGTGGGGGCTTATAGGTATACGAACACTACTCAGCAGCCTACGGGTATACCTACCTCTGCGGTTACTAAGACCGTTACTATTGCTAAAGGTGTGGAGGACCTCGGCTACACCTACTTCTTAAGTGGTGTAGCGTTAGGGGTTCTAGTATCTACAGCAACCTTCCTGGTAGTTACCGTAGTCCTTAGGAAGCTACGTAGGCTCTAGGTCTCCCAGTTTAGGAAGCGCTTAGCTGACTCCACTAAAGCTCTAACAGCCGGGAGCTCCTCACCTGCTAGTGCTGTAAGTAGCGCTCCACCACCTGTGGAGATGTGCACCCTATCCCTTCTAGTGCTCCCCAGCATGGCCCCTAGGTGCCCTCCGCCTACTACTACGAAGGCACCGGATCTAAGGGCGGCTGAGAGTAGGGCCTCAGTCCCAGACCTAAACCTCGGGTCCTCTATGTACCCTGCAGGTCCCCTCATAACTACTAGCTTAGCCTCCTTCAGCAACTCGGCGTACATCTGGACCGTGTAGGTACCTACATCTAGAGGTGTACCGGTTACTGAGCTAGCTGGGCACTCATCAACAGTACCGTCGTCCTTAAGGACTATGTAGTCTACCGGGACGTCAACTGGGGCACCGCTTAGTAGGAGCTTCCTAGCCCTCGGTACTAGGGTTAGGAGCCCCCTCCCCTCTAGGACCTTGAGTACGTGCTCAGATACCCGACCGCCGCGTGCTGCGTGGAAGACTAGGGCTACCAGCCCGGTGGTTAGTACTCTATCCGCTACCTTATTCTTAGTTAGGTTCTCTACTATCTTAAGGGTATCAGCTACCTTAGCCCCACCGAGTACGAAGACCCTCGGGGACTGGCTCTCGTCAGCTATCCTGTGGAGGGCGTCGACCTCCCTCTCCATAACCCTGCCGACTACGGACTTAAGGACCATGGGGAACCCTACAATCGATGGCTGGGACCTGTGGGCTGTTGCGAAGGCATCGAAGACGAAGAGGTCGAAGAGGGGTGCTAGCTTCCTCACCAATATACTCCTAGCGTGGACCTCCGGGGGGGCCTCAACTAACTCCTCGGAGACCAGTCTTACGTTATCGAGTAGCAGTACCTCACCCTTCCTCAGCCTCCCCACCTCGGCTAGAGCTGTAGGACCTATAACGTCCTCAACAAACTTGATCTCCACACCCAGGTACCTCGCGAGTACTTCGGCATGCGCGTGGAGCTGGGTAAACCCCTCCTCACCAGGCCTCCCCTGGTGGGTTATCAGCGTAACAGCACAGCCCCTCTCGACTAGGTCCTTAATGGTCGGGACGTGGGCAACTATCCTAGTGTCGTCGAGTATCCTCCCCTCACTATCTAGGGGTACGTTGAAGTCCACCCTAACTAGAGCCTTAGCACCCTCAACCCCAACATAGTCTAGAGTAGGTAGCTTAGGAAGCATAGCTGAGCACCCGACCGCTAAGTCCTAGACCGCAGGTTATTTAAGCTAGAGGTAAACCTCGGTAACCCAGGTACGTAAAGTTTATAAGCTCTAACCCCCCAGTTATTGGGGTAACTTATGCGGTACGTGGTAGCCGGGCTCGTAGCCCTCTTAGCAGCTCTACTACTGCTTAGCTCTACAGGTGTAGTAGCTCAGAGGGAGCTCGGTGAGTACTGGTACAGGTACGGGCCGTACATCGACAAGATAACTTACCCAGTTATGAAGGACTACACCATGAGGCTACTCGCATTCGAGGCCGGCGAGCTATCCCTAGTTGGGGTGCTGCCGGCGCATCTGGATAGGATTAGGACCAATAGGCCCGACGCCCACATAATATTCACCGTGGGTATAAGCTCGCTAGGAGCGCTACACTTCAACGTTCAGCTATGGCCTGTTAAGTACTACGAGCTAAGGGCTGCTCTAGCTCACCTATGGAATAGGGATAAGATAATTGCTGAGTCCCCGCTAAGGGGTATAGCAGTTAAGTGTACGACCATGCCACCACCAACACACGGAGCCTGGGTGAACTACGAAGCAGACTACGAGAAGCTGTACCCGTACAACCCAGATAAAGCTAAGGAGCTGCTAGCTAAGATATTCACACCGTGTACAGGCCCCGACGGTAGGCCAGCCTGGTGCGACCCAAGGGAGGGTGGTAGGGTTGTTGAGATAGAGATACTGTCACTACCCGAGGCAACGTCACCTACCTACTGGTGGATAGCTCAGTACATCAAGGAGGAGGCCGAGAGGATAGGCCTAAGGGTAACGATAAAGCCTGTAAGCAGTAGGGAGCTGGACGCAGCTACAGCAGCCGGCACCGCCCAGGCCTGGATAATAGGTTGGCTCTTCGGTAGGTTCCCAGGGTTCATGTACTACTTCTTCCACAGCAGGGAGATAAGGCCCGGTGGCTGGAACGAGTGGAGGGTTAACGACAGCAGGGTCGACGCGCTCCTAGATAAGTTCTACTACTCTAAGGACCCCAAGGAGGCTATGCAGTACGGCTGGCAGGTACAGGAGATACTGGTTAAGGAGATAATACCGTGGATACCGACCTACACCGGAGTAGGTATAACAGCTTGGGATGGCGCCATAGACAGGGAGTCTATACTACTAGCTTACGCGCCACCGCTGAAGGACCCCGTAGGGTACTCGTACTTCTGGTGGAACACCGTTAGGTTCAAGGACCAGAAGTGGGGAGGTGTACTCAGGTACTACCACACGGTAGACATAACCACCTACCACCCATCGGTCTACCTATGGGCCTCCGAGGCGGACGCGATATTCAGGATATACACCTGGGTTCAGGTGACCAGGCCCGAGGATGTATACGCTGAGCCTAGGGTACCTGTGTTCCTGAAGTATTGGAGCGTTGAAGAGACGACCTACAAGGGTCAGAAGGCCTATAAGTTCACCGTAACGCTGTTTGAGGGTATTAGGTGGCATGACGGTGTCGAGATGACTGCTGAGGACGTAGCCTACACGTTCCTAAAGTTCGGTAAGGAGCTTAAGACTAGGAGGGACTACGGTCCCTATATCGACGCCATGATAGACGTAGTAGTGGTTAACAAGACCACCGTTGAGTTCTACCTAAGCGACTACGGCTGGCTAGATATCTACACGTTCTCGGAGTTCAGGGCCCTACCCAAGCACATATTCGAGAAGCTGCCCAACCCGCTTGAGGACCCCTCAACCCTACCCCACCCGACGGTGCCCGGTCTCACGGCCATGATAGGCAACGGCCCGTTCGTCCTAGCCAGAACTAGGGAGATAGCATACTCAGAGCTCGTCTGGAACCCGTGGTACTTCTGGAGGCACCCGGAGAGGACCGTTAAGTTCGCAGCCGTAGATATACCAGCCACCATCGGTGAGGGCACCTCATTCAGGATTAGGATCACCCTCGAGGACTACCTAGGTGCTAGGGCTACTAACGCAACTGTATCTGCGGGTATCGTAGGTCCGGTAGCTATGACGCTAGCAGCTACTCACGTTGGTGACGGTGTCTACGAGGTTACCGTACCAGGGCTTAGGGTCGGTACGTACACTATTGAGATAAGGGCTGAGCAGCCGATAATGAAGTGGTCTGTAGATAGTAAGGTAGTTAAGACGTTAACGGTTACTGCTGCACCAACACCACCACCTGTAGGACCTACGATAGAGAGACCACCGACAGTTAGAGTTGAAATACCAGGTATACCATCAATAGAGATAGTACCACCGCCATCAATAACCTTCGTAGCACCTAAGGTAGAGGTAACAACACCGAGGATAGACATAGCATCAACTGAGGCCGCAGGTAAGGCTACAGAGGCTATTAAAGCTGTTGCAATACCAACAGCGTCCTACGCAGCTGTAGCGCTAGGAGTAGTTGCACTAGGAGTAGCCGTAGCCGTAAAGAGGAAGTAATCCTCAAAACTTTTTAGCTTTCTCAAAAATTCTCCGCAACTTCCCCCTTTAAAAGCTTATTAGGCTTAGCACCTCCCCTTCTGGGGTAACTCAGTGGGAGCAGGTTCGTTCATCGCTAAGACAGGGATTAGACTACTGGTAACGTACATAGCAGTTCTAATGGCGTACTTCATAGTGGTTAGAGTACTGCCAGTGCTAGCTGCGGGGGGCAACGTAGCTGCAGACCCACTTCTAGCAGCACTTAGGAGAACAGCTGAAGACCCTAGGTTCAGCTTATGGATAGATGAGACCATAAAGAGGTTCGGCTTGCTAAGGCCTCTAGTACCCGATCAGCTAGCCTTCTACCTAGGTAATGTACTTACCTTTAACTACGGTATCTCGATCTACACCCAGAAGCCGGTTATAAATGAGATAGCTATTAGGCTACCGTATACTCTCTCGTTCTACACGATCACCACGATAGTACCGATAGTAATAGGCTTCTACCTAGGTATAATAGCAGCTAAGAACAGGGGTAGGCCTCTGGATACCGCGATAATCCAGACATCCATATTCTTCAACATGCTACCTGGGTGGCTACTCCTCCTGATAATATACTACACCCTAGCCTACCTACCTAAGGTCCTGTGGAACACCTACGTATTTCCGCTACCAGTTAGGCCTCCGGAGATAGGTATTAGGGATTTGGAGCAGTTTAGGTACCTACTCTGGTACATGTCCCCGATGCTCCTAGCGGCTCTCCTAGCCTGGTCTGGTGGCTGGATATACTACATAAGGCAGCTGGTAGTCTCCGAGATGGGTCAGGACTACTACGTCACGGCACTAGCTAAGGGCTTAGACGAGAAGACAGCACTAAGTAAGCACGTAATACCAAACGTAAGGCCACCGCTAGTACTATCCCTAGCCTACGCTATACCTGGAATCTTCGGTGGGGCTATAATATTCGAGATAATATCGAACTGGCCGGGTATAGCCTACTTCAGCTACCAGGCCCTACTTAACTGGGACTTCCCAGTGATGTCAGCGTTCTTCTCTATCTCAGCCTTACTCACTGTAGTATCCCTGTTTGTAGCTGAGGTAATCCTAGTAGCCATAGACCCTAGGATTAGGACGGGTGGTTAGCCGTGAGCTCCGCACCTGGAGGTGATAGGCTTAGGGAGGCTACCGCTAGAGCTAGGGTACTCCTATCACCACACCTCCTAACGCTCTCAGAGACCTTGAGGCTAGTGTTTAGGAAGAGGACGGCGGTAGTAGGTGTATCTCTAATAGTACTACTAGCTGTACTAGGAGGGCTAGCACCGGTTCTAACCCCCTACAGCCCTCGGATGAGGGACGTAGTTGCAGGCGACTTCGCCGTACCGGACTGGGCAGCGCCACCAGACGTAGCGAGGAACATTGTCAAGACCCTAACTAGCTTTAGAGTGGAGAGTAGGGACGTCTCAGGCAACGTAAAAATAGACTTCAAGCCTTTACCAGAAGGAGGATTCCAGGTAGTCATCACAGGTACAGGTACAGCGAGAGTACTAGTAGTAAGCGATGAGTACCTAGAGTACCCGTACAGACCTGCCAGATCCCTAGACGTTAGAGTAGCGTTCAACTCTAGCTACCTCGAGGATAGGGGGCAGGCCTGGTACAACGTAGACACCCTAATGATCAACAAGGACCTGGTGGAGAGGGGGGAGAAGCTAGCCCTAGAGATCAGAGTTCCCGATGGGACCGTTACAAGGTACGATATACCTAAGGGGTTCTACTCCCTCTACGACCTAGTTACAACGAGGGTCGGCTGGGTGTTCGACTACTACAAGGGTGCGATAATGATATCAGCACCTGCGGTACTACCTAACTCCATGAGGAACTTCCAGCAGCCGTACATACGCAGTATAAAGGATCCGACAATTAGGGAGAGGGTAGCTGAGGAGTTCGGGAAGGTAAACGCCGCTAGGGAGCTACTACTAGAGAGGGGTACCCGGCTCTACATAGCTATCAACATAACCTACTACTGCAACCCAGCAGACTTCATGATGAGCTGTAGAGACGGTTCCCTAGTAGTTAGCTACTCACCGGTTAGGATATTCATAAAGGGAGATGCCTTCGGGGTCCTCGGGACGACGGCCTACGGGAACTGTGTGTGGACTCAGTGGCTCTACGGGGCTAGGACAGCTATAGCCCTAGGGCTAGGTGTAGCTGCTGTAACGACCTTAGTAGCTCTGATAGTGGGGCTAGCAGCTGGCTACAGGGCTGGCACAACTACGGACATGTCCCTAACGTTCCTAACCGACGTAATGTACTTCATACCCCTCATACCCATGGTAATGGTCGTAGGACTGGTCTTCGGTAGGACCCTCCTAAACATCTACGCAGTGATAATAGCCCTCTCGTGGCAAGGTGGTGCTAGGATAATAAGGCAGTGGACCATCACTCTGAGATCAAGCCTCTACGTTGAGGCAGCTAAGGCCTTAGGGGCCAGTGAGTGGAGGATAATGATGAAGCACATAGCTCCGCAGCTAGTGCCCTACCTAGTCTACAGGATCGTCATGATGGTACCGGCTATGGTGTTCCTGGAGGCCGGTATACAGCTACTAGGCTTCGGAGACCCCGAGGCACCCACCTGGGGTAGGATGATAAACGAGATGTTCTACCAGGGAGCGTTCATCATGAACGCTTGGTGGTGGATCATACCGCCGATAGCTGGGCTCATAATGCTGGCAGCAGGCTTCATACTCTTTGGTATGGCACTCGACGAGATAGTTAACCCAAGGCTTAGAAGGTGAAGCACTTTTTCCGATACTTACCCCTAACCCACACCTCAACTAACCCTCTAGGTGTAGCTCGGTGCAGGACCTCATAGTCCTAGCGGCTATAATAGCTATAGCCTTAGCAGTAGCCTACCTATTCGAGATACTCAGGCCCCTCATAATCGGGCTACTCCTAGCCTACCTAGCCTTCCCTATATACTGGTTTATAGCTAGCCTGGATATAGACCCCCTACTCAGGATATTTCTCCAGATACTGGTCTTCACAGCTATGTACGGGTTCGTCCTCTACATGGTGGTAACGTACCTATACAAGCTTAGGGTGAGGATGCGTGCGGTTAAGAGATAGGGCCCTAGTTCTAGCTATCTGCTCAGTAGCTCTAGCTACAGCTACTCTACTCATCAGCCACGCAATTGAGGAGAGGGTTTACGCGCCAGCTTACGCAGGGGCTTTAACAGGTATCCTGCTAACATACACGGTAGTTAAGCTAGGTGGAGGCTTCGTAGAACTAGCTACTCTCGGATCTCTAGTATCGGTACTAGGCTCGGCTCTCTACACCATCGTGTACTACCTAGCCGTAGGACTTCAGTGGGAGGCTCTAGGCTACTACTCAGCTCTAGAGTACCTAGCCATGATGGTGAGGTCGGGGGTCTTCTTATTCACGTTCATCACGAGCCTAGTAATGAGTATTGCTGCGCTGCTAACGGTAGCAGCACTACTCGCAGCTCTCTTCATAGGTGAGTAGCTAGCTCTACCTAGCAGGGGAGGCTCCGCTCCAGACTTCTAGATCCACCCCGCACTCCTCCCTTGGGATCGGCCTCGTAGAGCCGTCTGGGAGTAGGGTAGTACACGGCGGTACGTCCTCAAATACCGAGACCCCTGGGAAGACCCTGGAGTAGGCCCCTACCTTAACCCCGGGGTTTACCGAGACGTTTACACCGAGCCTAGCGTAACCACCTACGAAGCCACCGAGCTTCCTCCTACCCGTAGGTACCTTAACCCCCTTAACGCCTACCTTAACCTCCTTACCGTCTAGCCTTAGGTTAGCCAGCACCGTCCCAGCACCTAGATTCGCGTACTCACAGACTACTGAGTCCCCTATGTACGCTAGGTGTGCCGCTGTAGCTCCTTCCATTACAATGCTCTCCTTAACCTCTACTGAGAAGCCTATTCTAGCACCGTTCAGTAGTATAGCACCAGGTCTTAAGTAGGCGTTAGGCCCTACCACAGCGTTCCTACCTATGTAGGCAGGTCCGGAGATGTAGGTCCCGGAGAGGACCTCAGCACCTTCAGCTACGTAGACAGGACCTCTTATACTAACCCCCGCCTCTACTCTACCAAGGATCGTACTTCCCTTAACCCCCGCCCTCAGTAGCTCCTGGCAGAACTCAAGGTACCTCCAAACCCTACCGAGGTCCCGCCAGTAGCTAAGCTCGTAAACGTACACCGGGACCCCCTCGGAGGTTACTGTCCTTATAGCATCGGTTAGCTCGTACTCCCCCCTAGGGCTTAGCTCCACCCTCTCTAGGTACCTACCTATGGAGTGGTCCAGCCGGTAGATACCGGCGTTAACTAGGTTAGAGAGGGGTACAGCGGGCTTCTCAACAAGGTTCCTCAGCGTACCTCCCGGACTTACTACCAGTACACCGTAGTCACGTGGGTCCTCTACGCGGTAAGCTGCTACTACGAACCTACCGGAGGATTCAGCAAGCTTAGTAAGGTCATCAGTAGAGTAGGCCGAGTCTACGTAGATTACCAGTAGGGGGTCCCCTGCGGAGGCCTCGAGACCCTTAAGGAGGGCGTGGGCTGTGCCTAAAGGCCTACCCTGGTCGACGACCACTACATCAAAGGGGTACCTACTCTCAATCCTTCTAATCAGCTCCTCAACTTTATCCAGTAGGTAGCTCGCTACTACTACAACCCTTGAGATACCTCCAATCACCTTGAGGTTATCTAGGTGGTACTCCAGCAGAGTTCTATTTAGAAGAGGTAGGAGGGGCTTAGGCCTCGTGTGGGTTATAGGCTCAAGGCCCCTCCCAAAACCTGCTGCGAGTACTATAGCCTCCAACCTCTAACCCGGGGGAGTTTTACGTATAGGTATTTAAAGCCCCTTAGCTTACCGCGTTACAGCTGAAGGCTTATCCCCTTTAGGGTGAGGTAGGGTTGTGAACAGTTCAGACTAGCTTAGCATGGTCCTCAGGGCTATGAATACTAGTACGGCTGCGAAGCCTCTCCTCAGGGTTAGTGACCGAAGTCTCTTAGCGGTAGCTGCACCTAGCTGAGCCCCTACTACTAGTGTTGGGGCTAGTAAAGCTAGTAGCTGGAGGTCTACGTTACCTATGGTGTAGTGGGTTAAGGCTGAGGAAGTCGATGTTACAGTTATGGCTAAGGTTGAGGTAGCTACAGCGTTATGCATGGGTACCCCGAGGAACGTAAGTAGAGGTACGTTAACAACTCCTCCTCCAACACCTAGTAGCCCTGCGACAAGCCCTGCTAGTAGCCCACCGGAGGTAACAGCAAGGTAGGTTCGCAGGGTCCACGTAAGCCTGTAGTTTTCCACACCCCTATCTGCACCTCTAGCTAGGGCTACTCTAACTGCAACGTAGATTAGGACTAGGCCGAATAGTACCTTAAGTACACGTACATCTACTATACGTGTAAGCATAGCTCCTAAGTAGGCTGTAGCTACAGCTGTAGCTGAGATTACCATCCCAGCTCTGTAGACTACGTACCTATACCTAGAGTAAGCTACTACAGCAGATATGGAGTTGAACAGTATAGCAGCTGAGGAAGTACCTATAGCCACCCTCATATCAACGCCTGCGATAGTTAGCAAGGGAACCATCAGGAAGCCGCCGCCAAGCCCGAACATAGCCCCCAGAAGCCCGGCTACTAGACCTACTATAGGTGTTAGTACAAGTAGCTCCATAGTCAGCACCCAAAGGTCGGCAGGTACCTCCGCAGGCCTCCGCTACCGTTAAGTACCCCCAAATCCCATCACCGAGGATTACGCGGCCCTAGGCTTATAAGTGCAGAAACCTTGCTAAGCTGCCTAGGTCTTCAACTATGGTGAAGAGCTCTGATGGCTCCACCTCCCTATAGACCCTGGAGAACTTCCTAGCTATTACTACGAGGTCTCCCTCCTCAGCCTCCCCGTAAAGAAGCTTAACTACCTCAGCTGAGGTTAGTGCGAAGATAGGCCTATAGCCTAGGCTTCTTAGGGAGTTCGCTACTAGGCGGCTAGCTACTAGGTCTACGTCAGACTCCGGTTCACCTAAGTATATAACCGTACACCTACCGGGGAGCAGCTCCGTAGCGAGCTTAAGGGATAGCCATAGAGCTGTTCTGTAGGTTAAGCTCTCCTCAGCTACCTCAAGCGGCCACTCAACCCTAGAGAGGGCCTCAGCTAGGTTAGCTAGGTCCTCAGCTCTGCGAAGCTTTACGTAGGTTAGGCCGGCGACCTTACCTGGGGAGACTACAGCTACTAGTACCTCAGCTCCGTACCTAAGTAGGTCTGTAGCTAGGCTTACAACTCCCTCAAACAGCCTTGGAAGGGGAGGCCTACTACCGCGGAAGAACCCGTAGTTTAGAGCTACTACAAGGGCTACACACCTATAAACCTCACGCTCAAAGAGCTTCACCACGAGCCTCCTAAGCCTTGACGAGGCCTTCCAGTCAACGTACCTAAGCTCATCACCCAGCCTATACTCCCGAGTACCGTAGAAGGACGTACCAACACCGGAGGTACCGACACTCCTCAGCCCTATGTCGTACGGAGCCCCACCTCTAGCTAGGGCTATCCTACTGCTAACCTTTGGGACCACCCTAATGGTAGTAACAGTTGGGATGCTTACGGAGGCTAGGATAGGAGCTGGGAGTAGCCTAAGCCCTACGGTAACCCCTCTAACTATGTGAGTACCTACTAAAGCCTTAACGGTAGCACGTACAGCTACAGCTGAGAGCCCCTCCCTGAGCTCGGTAAACGAGGAGACACTGAGCCCTCCATCCCCTTGAATAGATAGGGAGCTAACCTTAGATACTGAGAGAAGCCAGGAGCTTAGCCTTAGAGTTACCTCAACGGCCTCGCCCTCCACTACAGTTACCTCACCCTCACTAACCTCGTAAAGTACGTAGGTCCTTCCAACAGACCTCTGGAGAGCTAGGGATACCGAGGTATATGGTAGGAGGATAGCTAGAGCATACCTAGCTATAGGGGACTCCGCTAGAGCCAGTATAGCAGCTAGTAGTAACGTAGCAACCACAAGAACCCAGACCCACCCACCTACAACTCTAGCAGAGGCTCTGCGGTAGGCTACGGCCGTGGTACCTCAACCCTCTCGAGTACCTCCCTAACTACGGTCTCCCTTCTGTAAAGCCCCTCAGCTAGGAACTCCGGCTTCAGCACGATACGGTGTGGAATTACGTAGAGGGAGGCTAACTTAACGTCATCTGGGATTACGTAGTCCCTGCCTTCAGCTAGGGCTAGAGCCTTAGAGAAGTGGAGTAGCATGGAGGCTCCTCTAGGCGATAGACCTAGCCTTACAGCTCTATGGCTATTCAAAGCCTCGGCTAGCCTTATCACGTAGTCTATTAAGGATTCGTCAACCCACACTCTACTTAGCTCCTCCCTAGCCTCTAGGATCTCACTACGGTGAACTACAGGCTTCAATCTCTCAAAGCTCTCCTCAATGAACCTCGGTTCAACCCTGAGGAACCTCTTCATACCCTCCCTACTCAAGCCACCCATCGGGAGCTTCACCATGAACCTATCCAACTGAGCCTCAGGGAGGGGGAAGACCCCCTCAACCTCTACAGGGTTCATCGTAGCTATAACTACGAAGGGTTCGGGAAGCTTGAAGACCTCACCCTCAATGGTTACCTGCCTCTCCTGCATAGCCTCTAGGAGGGCTGACTGGGTCCTAGGGGAGGCCCTGTTTATCTCGTCTACTAGAACTAGGTTAGCGTGTATAGGGCCTAGAACTACCTTGAAGTCTCCTAGCTTCTGGTCGAACACCCTACTACCCACTATATCTGCTGGTAGTAGGTCCGGGGTCATCTGAACCCTACTGAACTTCAGGTCCATGGCCCTTGCTACAGCCTTAGCTGTAAGGGTCTTAGCAACCCCGGGGACCCCCTCAACCAGTACGTGGCCTCCAACTACCGTTGCTAGGGTAAGTACCTTTACGTGCTCTTCACGCTCAAACAAGAACTCGCTGCAGACCTCGACAACCCTCTTAACTACGCTCTCAACCTTACCCATGCTCCCGTAGAATAGCACAAAGCGGTCTATTATAGGCACAGTCCCTCAACTACCTCTAGCTACGACCGGTCTGTCCCCACTTCGAGAAGATGAGACCTTCAGTTAAAGCTCACGGTCCGCACTCAAGTGGAGAGAGTTAAATCCCAGAAATCTTCACTTCGAAGTAAGGTTAGTAGGGGAAGTAGCCGAGCTTCCTATCTCCTGGACCTACGTGACCTCGCTCCGTCTGTACTATAACAGTCTTTAGACCCCTCTCCTCGAGGACCTTCTTCACTTCGAGCATCTCGCTAAGCGAGGGCCTCTTCAACCACCTTCTCCTAAAGGTAGGGAAGTAATCTAGTACGGTAACCTGTATGGTTGGGTCTATGGAGGCTATTCTATCACCTGCCTCGGAAATCTCCTCTAGTGAGACTAGCTCCCTATTGTAGACCAAGCCTACACCAAGATAGACCCTATCCCTGTAGCTACTGTACACGTACTCAACAGCTCTCCAAGCTGTCCTAAGGTACTCCTCAGCGAGATCTCTATCACCTATACCGGTGATCCTCATGTACGTCTCAACACGCACGCACTTAGGCTCGATACCTATGTTATTGCATCCAGCCTCCACTAGTTCGTTAACGTAGTCCGGGGTTAGTATGGTCCCATTACTATCTAGGTGCCTCCTAACGTGTTTCCCTACTCTTCCACTAACGTACTTGAAGAACTCCACGAGCCACCTACGGTTTATGGTAGGCTCCCCACCGCTGATAGCTACACCTCTAGTGCGGTACCTCCTGTGGTAGTAGGCTACGAGCTTAGCAGCATCCTCCGGAGTCATAGATGCGGAGGTGTTATCGTAGGTTACGTGGTAGTTCTGACACTGGGGGCTGTTTCATAGTTGATGTTTAGGGGTTAGGTTTATAAGCTCTTTTCACTTTTCTTTTCAGAACCCGCCTAGGCGATGGGAGCCCTGCTCCAAGCCTAGGTGGAGTACCCGTAGATGGGAGCCCCGTGCCGTTGGGCTCGACCGCCACCCATGACCCCACGGGGATACCCAAATCCCTGTAGGCGAGGTGGAGGTCCCTAGATGCGACGAGTAAACATAAATCAATGAGAATGAACATCTAGGGACAAA
>Ga0209393_1000086_pt1 | contig 44894 bp, 35 predicted proteins | sample SSWtaG_2_FD_184117 | JGI IMG/M metagenome (GOLD analysis project Ga0209393, IMG submission 184117) | Hot spring microbial communities from Sandy's Spring West, USA to study Microbial Dark Matter (Phase II) - SSWsed_130316 (SPAdes)... | ecosystem: Environmental > Aquatic > Thermal springs > Hot...
CACGAGTTAAACCCCCGTACTTTGCAGTGTTTGATATATATTTTCTCATCACCTCCGTATACAGACTCATTCTATTTGTATAGAGTATAAGCTTTCATCTGCTCTCTCCTACGTTTATCTTGCCAGCATGGTTTCAGGCACACCCCATAAGTTTTTTATCAAAATAAACTGTTCTTTGGGAACACTTTTTCTTTATTTATACAAATATTTAATATTATTTAATTATTTATACAAATACTTTGCTAATAGCTTCATTGCCTAGCAATTGCTTTGATAACGAAAAATTCGCAGTGATAATGGGAAGTATTTCAAATAGTCTTTGTCCGGTAGTCTTTCTTCAAAATCAGCAGTAATATTTCGCAAAAGAAGCTAAAAATGTTGAAAAATTCAGAGGAGAAAAAATTAAAAAATAATAATATGTTCCAAGAGTATCTAAATAACAGAGTTATAGATCAGCCGGTATGTCAAACTTTACCAAAAGCGTAATTTTTATTTTGATAGCACTTTTGATATTTTCACTGTTCAGATTAATCCTTTTCTTTTTTCATATCAGAGAAGCTCCTATTTCTTCTTTTATAAATGGACTGAGATTTGACTTCTTTCAAATAGCCACCTTTTGGCTTATCCCACTTTTAGTAGTAAATCTCCCTCTAATTTTAGGAGAAACAATTTACAAAATATTTTTCTGGCTTATGTATCTTATACTTTTGGTTTTTATTGTAGTTCTTGCAGTTGACATTGGTTTCTTTTCTATCTCACAAAAACATATATCAGTAGAAGTTCTAAATTTAACTTGGCAGGATCTAATAGAGCTTTTACCTATCATCTTTTCAGTTTCGAATATGAAATATCTCCTATTACTTCTTGCTTTTTCTGTTGTATTAGGATATATTTGGGCAAAAATAATTCAAATAAAATCACATTTTCCAGATATCAGATTCAGAATAGCAACTTTTCTTATCTTATTAGGAACACTCATAGTAGGAATGAGAGGCACATTTTCTTCAAAACCTCAATTTCTGTCTCAAAAATGAAACTGAGTCTCAAAAATGAAACTCTTAAACAAAATTTTATCCTCAAAATCCTATAAATAAACCTATCTCCTACTCTACTTTTACTTGCAAGAAAAATCAAATTACGTATATATCATATATATATCATATATCAGAAAACCTCACTTAAAGTTTACCTAATTACAAGAAAATAAGAAGATAATATGGAACAATTTTTGCTTTCTCATAAATAGATGAAAAAATATATTTATGAAAAAATATAAATTTTTTTGAAATTTAAGATAATTTAAAAGGAATTTATGAGAGCTAATAAAAATATCAAAAAATACGACAAAAAGGTGGAGAATAAAGTAAAAAACAAAAGAAAAATGACTAAAATTGACAAAATCTTTCTTACTCTCACCACCATAATTTGGACGGCTTTATTTCCGCAAAACAAAGCAATATCGGAAGAAAAAACTCAATTTTCTTTGTTCGGCCACTTCAGAACAAGAGCTGAATACAGAAATAATAGAGATATGTTATCAAAAACCCCAGATGAGATTATGTTCATCAATTCAAGACTCAGATTAGGAACAGATTTTAAAATTAACGAGAATCTCTCAGCAGAAGGAATAATTCAAGATGCGAGAGTTTGGGGAGAAACAGGTAGAAAAGTATCTGACGCAGCTCAACTTGAAGGTATAAGATTTACCGCTACAAACTCCCTTGGGCTTGAAAGCATTGACTTTATCTCCGCAAACATCACTGCAAAAGGTAAATTATCCGATGATATATCTCTATCAGCGAAAATTGGAAGACAAAGATTAGCTTACGGAGAACAAAGATTAATAGGTACCTTTGATTGGTCAAATGTCTCAAATTCGTTTGACGGTATCAAGCTAAACACAAAATTTAAAAATTACAGCTTTGATATCTTCGGATTTATCCTGAGGGAAAACTCGGTTCAGGAAGGTCCAACTGAAACTGCGCGAGGCGTAAGACAAAAATCTTTCTTTCTCGGAAATTACAATATACTACCGGTACCCACAGGCTCCCTTGATATATATCTTCTCTACCTCAGAGATGATGTGAAAGTAAACAATAAACCTGCAAACATATTTGCAATAGGAATAAGAAAAGTCGGCGAAGTAGGTCTTGATACAATTAATCCGTTCTGGGCTTTTGAGGGAGTTTATGAGTTCGGGCAAGCTTGGGATAAAAAATTAAGAGCGTTCGCACTATCTGCAAGAGCCGGAACAAAAATAGAAAACAAAATAAAAATATTCGCTGAATACAATATTGCTTCTGGAACAACAAAAAATGACCAGCAAAAAGGATTAAGAGGAACCTTCTACAACTTCTTCCCCACAAACCATCTGCATTATGGATACGCAGACCTTTTCTCCTGGAAAAACATGCAAGGAATAAGAGGGAATATAACTTCACCAAAGTTTCATAACTTTGAGATATCCCTTGATGTATGGAAGTTCTTCCTCTTTTCAGAATACGATAACTGGTACCACGCAGGACAAGCACCTCTACTTCAAGAAAAACCGCCATATCCATCAAAGGATGCTGGAACTGAAATAGATATTACACTATCTTACAACTGGAAAAAACTCAATGTATCTTGTGGATATTCTCCTTTCTTCCCGGGAGAATTACCAAAGAAACTCGGAAGAGAAGATACCCAACACTGGATATTTATACAAAGCTCCGTAGATTTTTAAAAAATATCCTTCAAATAAAAAAATAAAAAACAACGGAGAAAGGAGGTAAAAAGAATATGATAAACCCGAAAACAAAAAAAGCAAACAACAAAAAAATAAAAAATGGAAACATAACAGTCATTAAAAAAAATAAAAAGGCACCTCTTATGTTCCTCATATTCCCTGCTCTTCTTTTCTTTGCGGTAATTACTCTATATGCTGAAAAATCTTACTCACAAGATAAAACTCAATTGCCCCCTCCACCTCCTATAACGCCAGAGGAGATGGAGATAGCTAAACAAATATTCTTCAACAGATGTGCAGGATGCCACGGGGTCCTCAGAAAAGGAGCAACCGGTCCGGCTCTCCTTCCTGAAAACAGAACAAGACTGTTGGGAACAGAAGGTATAAAAGTATTCATAACATATGGGACGCCTCGAGGAATGCCGGACTGGGGGAAACAAGGGATACTTTCAGAAAAAGAAATCGATATTCTTGCACGTTTCTTACAACATGACCCACCTCCACCACCAGAACTATCCATGGAGCAAATGAAAAAAAGTTGGAAGGTATATGTAGAAGAAAAAGATAGACCAAAATCTCCTCAGCACAAAAGAAACTGGCAAAACTTTTTTGGAGTAGTCCTGAGAGATGTCGGAAAAGTCGCCATTATTGATGGAGATACAAAAGAGCTCGTCAGTATAATTGAAACAGGATTCGCAGTTCACATATTGAGGTCTTCCGCTTCTGGAAGATACTTTTATTCAATAGGAAGAGATGGAAAGGTCACCCTAATAGATTTGTGGATGGATCCTCCCCAGAAGGTAGCGGAAGTTCAAGTATGCTATGATGCTCGCTCGGTTGATACAAGTAAACATCCAAAATTCAAAGATAAACTCGCAGTAGTTGGATGCTACTGGCCTCCAAGCTTTGTAATATTAGATGGTCAAACTCTTGAACCACTCAAAATAGTTTCTACTTCTTCTTACACATATGATACCCAAGAGTTTTTAAGAGAAGCCAGAGTCGCCTCAATAGTCGCCTCACATCTTTACCCAGAATGGATAATAAATATAAAAGAAACAGGACAAATTTTACTCGTTGATTACTCTGATATAAAAAACCTAAAAATTAGTATGATAGATGCCGAAAGATTCCTCCACGATGGAGGATGGGATTTTTCAAAAACTTATTTCATAGTTGCAGCAAACGCAAGAAATAGATTAGTCGTTGTGGACACAAAGGAGAAAAAACTCAAAGCAATTATTGACGTAGGTCAAACCCCCCATCCCGGAAGAGGCGCAAATATAAACCATCCTAAATATGGACCAATCTGGTGCACCGGGCATCTCGGAGATAATACAATACAGTGTATAGGAGTAGATCCTAAAAGATATCCAAAGAATGCTTTCAAGGTTGTGGTAAAAGCTGAAATCCCAGGAGAAGGCGGAGGAAATCTTTTCATTAAAACTCATCCCAAATCTCAGAACCTTTGGGCAGATAGACCTTTACATAATCAGCTACAAAATAGAATATATGTCCTTGATAAAACAACTTTCAAATTGAAAAAAGAGATAGAAATTCCTTATGAGGGTGCAAGAGCGGTTCATCTTGAATACGACAAAGACGGAAAAGAGGTATGGGTCTCAGTATGGGGTGCAAAAGATAAACCAAACAACGCTATATTAGTATTTGATGATAAAACATTAGAGCTCAAAAAGGAAATAAAAGGTGATTGGGTGATAACTCCAACTGGTCATTTCAACGTTTTCAACACGATGAATGACATATATTAATGAACGATGATAGGCATGAAGGAAGGAATACTATAAACAAAACAATTACTTAGAAAGAAAACGTAAAGGCAAAAGAAGAGGAAATTGAGTATTATTAATTAAAAGCAAAAAGTTAAAAGAAAAGTTAAAAGAAAAGAAAGATAGTAATAAAGGGAAGATAGTGATATAAAGATGCTAACTATGGAGATAATATGCTTACTAATTTTAATGTTCAACGCGGATGAATACTACAAAAACTTCTGCCTCAATTGCCATGGAGATGTTCTCGGTAAAGAAAAAGGCAAAACATACCCCATAATCTTCCTACCCGGTAGCCTCATAAAAGAAGTTACAAAAACAGGTTTCCTTCCTTTCATGCCTCCATTCCAGCTCACAGAAGAACAATTAGATGAACTTACCAAATATATAACCGAAAATTCAAAGCAAATTTATAACATTGATGAAAATGAAATAAATTCATCTATTACAACAATATCTATTATCACTCCTACTTTCAACAAAATTGGTAATTCTCAATTGATTAAACAGCAAGACGAGAACAAGATAAAATCAAATTCAAAATCCCACGTAAAAGATATAACTGTATTCGTTGAAAGAGGTGAAGATAAAATATGGATAATAGATGGGAAAGAAGTAAAAACTATATTTACTTTCCCAAACGTTCACGGTGGAATAAAGTTTTGGTCTAGCGGATTTATTATACCATCACGAGGCGGAGAGTTAGGACAATATTTTTTGAATGAGGGAATTTTAAAAAAGGTTAATGTATGTCAGGTAATAAAGAACGTAGAAGTTTTGGAAGAAGAAAGCAAAATATTCGTTTCCTGCTCAATTCCACCAGCTATCATAATCCTTGATGCTCAAACTCTCAAAGTTAAAAGCATAATTAATCTACATTTCCAACCCGTATCTGTGGTTAAAACAAAAAACAATAAAGTAGTTGTTATTCTTCCTGATAGCATAGGTATAATAAAAAGCAATGGGGAATTATTATTTCACCGAGTCCCACAAAATATAGTAAGTGTATTAGTTGAACCTTTTGGAGAGTTCATATTTTTGGGAAGAGTTCAATCAATTGAAGTAATAGGACCTGAATTTAATGAAGTCTTCAGTATCAAAACAACATCTCCTCCACATTTCTTTTCTTCTGCTTTCTGGTACGACAAAGGGAGTTTCTATACAGCTATTCCATATCTTAACTCAATAATCATAGTAAAGATGTTTGACTGGGAAATAGTAAAGAGTATAAACTTTCCAGATTTCGTATTTTTTGTTAGAACTCATCCGAATACAAACTACCTTTGGGCAGATTCTGGTGGATACATTTATCTTATCAACAAATATACTTTTGATGTAAGAAGAATTGAGATTTCGGGAAAGGAGTTTCACACTGAATTTTCATCAGATGGTTCATTAGCTTTCATAACTTCGAGAGGGGAAAACGGAGGAATAATAATTTTAGACACTGCAACTCAAAAAGAATTATCAAGGTTCAAAGCTAAAAACCCTGCGGGGAAATATAACTTGAGTTTGAGAACAAAACCCCTTGCTCTTTTAGGATTTGATATATACAAATCAAAATGCTGGGGCTGCCATCATCCAACAAAAGCGGCTTTCGGTCCTCCCCTTTCAGCAATGAACGAAGCTATGATAAGAGCACAAATAAATCATCCCAAAGATAAAATGCCAAAAATTGATCTATCTGAAAGAGAAATTGAAGCTCTCGTAGAATTTGTGAAAAATCTGAAACATTTTTTTGATTTAAGCGAAAATCAAAATTAAATAAAAGGGAAATGTTGAGAATAACGAAAATTATAAGAGATTCACTCAGAGGTGAAATATGGGAAGAGAGCAATGGCACAGTTGTTATTTTAAACATAACATCAGCGTGTAATCTAAGGTGTAAGCACTGCTATATATCCGCTGGGAAACCAAATCCTGATGAGTTATCTTTTGAAGAGATAGAAAGATTATCTGATGACCTCAAAGATTTGAAAACAAGAGCAGTAATAATTTCTGGTGGAGAACCATTGATAAGAGAAGACGTCTTCAAAATAGCCAAAGTCATGAAAAAAAATGGTATATCAACTCACTTATCTTCAAACGGAACCCTCATAAATGAGAAGAATATAAATTGCATAAGAGAAAATTTTGATTATGTTGGAATAAGTATTGATGGTCCACCTAAAACCCACGATTTTTTCAGAGGACGCGAAGGTTCTTTCAAAAAAATACTGAACAATATATTGCTATGTAAAAAGGAAGGAATAAATTTAGGAATAAGATTTTCAATATCAGAATACACGGCAGAAAAAAGCAATTTAGAATTCATATTTAACCTTGCAGAACAAATAGGAGTAAATAAAGTCTATATATCATATGTCGTAAATTATGGATACGCAAAGTCTCTCCCCAAAATAAATTATAGCAAACTCAGGGAAGCCACAAATTTCATTATAGAAAAATCATTTGAATATGTGGAAAACAACAAAAGTATAGAAATCGTAACCGGTAATAATGAATCGGACTCGGTTATTTTATTTGAAGAGTTCTCAAAAAGATATCCAGAAAGGAAAGAAATAATGAGAACGAACTTGAAAATTTGGGGAGGAAATGCGTGTGGAGAAAGAATTATAAATATAGATAATAAGGGCAACATAAAACCAGATCCGTTCTTCCCTTTTTCAGTGGGGAATGTAAGGGAAGGGAAAATCTCAGAACAATTATCAAAAAGCGATATTATAAAATTCCTGCGGGAAAAACCAAGAAAGATAAAGTACTGCAATGAATGTAAATTTATTGATATATGCAACGGAGGATCAAGATCAAGAGCAATGAATACGTATGGGAAAATAGATATGCCAGACCCAAATTGCCACATAATTTATGAAAAGTTTTATAAAAATTGATGGTGAATAGATCCATGTTAAGGTTGAAAATAAAAATCAAAATCCTAACCTTAATTCTAATCCTAATTTTTCCCGCCTATAATTCATACGCCAGTTCTAATTATCAGCGGAAAGAAATTTGGGTAGTTTCAAGAGAAACTGGTAGCTTATTTATTATAGATAGATACGAAAGAATTGTAAAACAGATACCAGATATAGGTGATTTACGTCATGCGGTAATAAAATTTAAAGATAATTCGGCATTCATTCTTACAAGAGATGGATACATTGTAAAAATAGAGAATGGTTCAGTAAAAAATAAATTAAAAGTAGGAGATAGTTCCGTTGGATTTGATTTCTCAAACGACATTATAGCAGTCGCAAATTATGAACCAAAATCTGTTGTGTTGATTAATTCAAATGATATGAAAATCATAAAACAAATTCAAACATCATCAAGAACAGTAGGCATAAAAAGCTACAAAGATAAAGATGGAGATAAAATCATTTTCTCACTTATGGACAAAGGACAAATATGGATATATAACTTAAAAGATGGGAAAATAAAAAAAATTAACGTAGGAGGAATAATTTTTGATGCTCTCCTACATTCAAAAAAATACATAGTAGGATTATTCGAGGAAAACTTCTTGGGAATTCTTGACATGGGAACCTATGATTTCATAAGGTTTGAGCTAAAAGCAACACGAGATATCCTGAAAATACCTCATTTTGGAACGTGGGGAAAAGATAGTAAAAAAGCTTATATTCCAGCACTTGGATTGAAAAAAGTTTTCATCCTTAATATAGAAAATATATCATTAGACGGTGAAATTGAACTAATAGGAAAACCGATATTTGTAGTATCCAACGGCTCAGGAAAAATAGCAGTAAATTATTCAGATCAGGAAGACTTCATATCTTTTGTAGAAGTAGAAAAAGGAACAATAAAAAATATAAAAGCTGGCAAAAGAATAATGCATTTGAGATTCATATCTGAAAATGAATTAGCAATATCTTCGTACTTTGAAGACAAGGTAAAGATAGTAGATGTCAAAGATGGGAAAATAATAGAGGAATTCAATATACCCTACCCTTCAGGAATTTTTTTAAAGGTTGAAAATTTTTGGAGGAAAACATCATTTAATCCAAATGAAATAACTTCAAAAGTAAATTTTTTCACATATTTTTGCAGAAATTTTTGAAAAAATAGAAAATGTAAAATGGAAAAAATAGTATAAGAAAGAAAGTACATAAGTGAGAATTTTCAAAAGAAAAAAAGTTCGTAAAAAATTTGGGTTTGAAAATTTGATTTTAAGAATGAGGATTATTTAGGAAAGGAGGTGAAGGAAATGAGAGGAACTGACAAAAACAAAGAGAAAGAGGAAGAAAAGAAAGAAGCACAAACCGAAGCTGAAACTCAAAGAAAAATAAAATCAATAAAAAAAGCAGGAACAATAAAAAGCTTAATTGCAATAATGTTCTTCTTTTTCTCATCCGTAGGAATAATTCTTGCAGCCAAAGAAATAAAAAATGAAACACAATATCAGCAGAAAATAAAACCCGTAAAAGAAAAAGATTTTGATTTCTGGAAAGCAGTTTTTTCTGAAATTCCTTTTCCTGAAAAACCTACACAACCAATAGCCTTTTCTCATAAAAAACACGCGGGAGAACTTGGAATAGATTGTAAATTTTGCCACTACTACGTTGAAAAATCAAAATATGCAGGAGTTCCATCTGTATCAAACTGTCTTGGGTGCCACAAATATGTAGCCTCTGTTATGCAAAACCCTGAGGTTCAGAAAATCTTCAAATATGCAGAAGAAGGGAAACCCATCCCTTGGGTGAAAGTACATGACCTTCCCGACTTTGTTCGTTTCACACACAAAATTCATATAAATAAAGGTATTGAGTGTTATGAATGCCACGGCGATGTAGCTCAAATGGATACAGCTCAAAGAGTTGCTCCACTCAATATGGGATGGTGCCTTGAATGCCACAGAAAGAAAAATGCATCAACTGAATGTTTTGCATGCCACTATTGATAAAAAAGAAAATGAAAGAAAAAGAAAAAATTTTTTGATAATTCAAAGGAGGTAAGCTATGATAAACGGTAAAAAAACAAAGAATAACGAAAAAAAAGAAGAAAAGAGTAAAGAAAAAAAGGATAAACTTGGAGAAAGCATAGATATAAGAAAAAGGGAAATTTTCAAGTTAGCCGGTAAATCGTCTGTTGCAATAGGAACACTTGCATTAATTGAAAGCTGCGTAAGGAAACCTCAACCTGAAAAACTTCTCCCTTACCTTGAAGTTCCAGAAACAATAATTCCGGGAATCCCCTACTACTATGCAACCACATGCTCTGGATGTCCAGCTGGGTGCGGAATAGTTGTAAAAGTTGAAGATGCTATCCCAAGAAAGGTTGAAGGAAATAATGAAAACCCAATAAGCGGAGGAAAAACTTGCGCAAGAGGACAAGCTATAATACACCAACTCTTCTCCCCAGATAGAATCAAGAAACCAAAAATAAAGACAGGGGATAAAATAGAAGAAATTGAAATAGAAAAGGCAATAGAAATTTTAGCAGAAAAGATAAGTTCATCAGATCCCAAAAAGATTTTCTTCATCACAGAAAACATAACGGGTAAAACCGAAAAATTCTATAATGATTTTGCAGAAAAAATAGGGATACCCGAAGAAAACATAATAAGGTGGGAAACATTTTCCTTTGCCCCAATAAGAAAAGCTTCTCAAATAGTATTCGGAAAGGAAGGAATTCCACTTTTCAGAATAGATAAAGCAGACCTTATAGTATCTTTCAGTGGAGACTTCTTAGATGTAGGACCAAACACTGTCTTATATTCAAGGTTATTCGGAAAATTCCACTCAGTAGATGAAGAAAAGAACAAAAAAGGTAAATTTATTTATATATCTTCACGACTTAATTTGACAGGACTCAACGCAGATAAATGGATAGAAATAAAACCCGGAGGAGAAGTAATCTTCGCTCTTGCTTTGCTGAACAAAATAGCATCACAATCAAATAAACCAGAGGCAGAAAAATTCAAACAACCTATCCCAGGAAAATTTGAAGAAATCACAGGAGTAAGTCCAAAATTAGTAGAAATCATAGCAGAAGAAATTTTGAAATCAGAAAATCCAATTTTAATACCACCTTTAACTTCCGGAGATGAAAATGCAACAACCTTGTGTGTAATATCTTTGCTAATAAACTATCTTATAGGAACGGCAGATAAAAACATAGTTCTTGATTACTTCAACTATACCAAACTTGCGACTCCAAAAGATATAAAAGAACTTGCAAAAAAAATTCAAGAACAAAAAGTAGATGTTCTCATAGTTTCCTCCTATTCACCTGTATTTTCCGCACCAGAATTTACGGGAATAAAATCTGCACTCAAAAACGCACCTTTTGTTGTTCAGTTCTCATATCACGAAGACGAAACGTCAGAATATGCTCACCTTATAATACCAGATTACCACTCACTTGAAAAATGGGGAGACAGCGAAGTCGCAAAAGGAGTTATAACTTTTTATCAACCATTAATCTCCCCACTCTACAAAGATGCAAGACAAAAAGAAGATGTTTTAATCCAGGTCGCAAACAAAATAAAAGAAGGAAGCTTTACGGTTTCAAATTTCAGAGATTATCTGAAAGCAGAGTATGGATTAAGCGATGAAGAATGGGTAAAATATCTTGAAAAAGGCGGAATCTTCACGGGGGAACTCCCTGAACCACAAGGTGAAATAAAAATAGAACCGCCGGAAAAAATAAATAATGCAGTAAAGGTCTCAATACCTGAAAGAAAAGGAACAGCACTAATCATTTACCCATCATACCACCTCTATGATGGAAGAACTGCTAATTCTCCGTATATTCAAGAATTTTTCGACCCAGCAACAAAAATATCGTGGAGAAACACACTTGAAATAAATCCAAAAACAGCCGAAAAACTTGGGATCAAAAACGGTGAAATCGTCAAAGTATCAATAGGCGAAAAGAAAATAGAAATCCCAGTTCAAATATACAACGGCATAATAGAAGATGTAGTAGCCATCTCCTGCGGGCGCGGACACAAAAACTATGGTAGATTCGCCTCAGGAAAAGGAGTAAATCCACTTGAAATAATCCCAGAAAAGTTTGATGAGTCAGGAGAAATATCTTTCATAGCATACGGAATAGAAATAGAAAAAACAGGTAAGAAATTAAAAAGGCTTCCGACAAATGAAGGTGTCCCAAGACAGCTTTCAAGAGAAGTTGCACACTTTACAACCCTCCAAGCTCTACCAAACCAGAGCCGAGAAGAAAAAATAAAAGAATTTGAAAATATACTCAAAAAAAGATTCCCACGAGGAGATTGGGAAAAATACGGAAAAGACTCAGCTAAACCAAACAAATATAGATGGAAAATGGTCATAGATTTAGATAAATGTATAGGATGCTCCGCATGCATGATAGCCTGTCAGGTAGAAAATAATATACCATTCGTAGGAGAAGAAGAAGTAATAAGGGGGAGAGAGATAACGTGGATAAGGGTTGAAAGATATTGGGTATCAGCAGAAGAGATAAAAGAAGGCAAAACAAAGGAACATAATGGAGTCAAGATAGGAAAACTTGAAAAAGAAAGCTTTGCACCCGATGCTAAAAAATCTGTATTTTTCCCTATGTTGTGTCAGCACTGCGAATATGCCCCATGCGAATATGTTTGTCCAGTATATGCAACAATGCACACATCAGATGGACTCAACGCACAAGCTTACAACAGATGCGTCGGAACAAGGTTCTGTGCAAATAACTGCCCATACAAAGTCAGATACTTCAACTGGCATGACTACTACAAAAACATACCCGAGCCTTTAAATATGTCTTTCAATCCATCAGTAACTGTTCGCTCAAAGGGAGTTATGGAAAAATGCACATTTTGTATCCAGAGAATAAAAGAAGCAGAATATAACGCAAAAATAGAAGGAAGAGACATAAAAGATGGAGAGGTTATTCCTGCATGCGCTCAAGTATGCCCAACAGATGCTATATCTTTCGGGAATATAAAAGATGAAAACTCACAAGTTAAAAAAGTTCAAAAATCAAAGAGAATAAACTGGGCTCTCAAAGACCTTGGAACCGAACCATCCATAACATACCTTGAAAAAGTCTTTGATATAAAGATAGAGGAAAAATTTAAACAAACTTAACAATATAAGAAGAGAAAAAATAAATAAAAATAGAAGAAATGAAGGAAATTAAAAAGAAAGTAAGAAAAAAGTAAGAAAGAACAAAAAAAAGGAAGGAAAAAAGGAGGGGAAATAAAAGATGGATAATCCAGCAGGAGGAGCAATAAGTAATAGCGAAAAAAGGAAAATATCTGTCAATATCTATGAAGGAATTACTCCCGAAGGGAAAAAATACGGAGAGCAATTTACCTTATCTGAAATTTCGGATGAGATTTACAGAGCAGCTACAAAACCATCTGTTGCGTACTTCATAGCTCTTGGGATATGCGTCGCGCTGGTACTTGCAGGAGTTGCAACGATAGGATATCTTGTTATAGTCGGTATGGGAGCATCAGGATTTACTCCCCCATCTTTCTGGATACATTTTATAGTAAATTTCGTATTCTGGGTAGGGATTGCACACTCAGGTACTCTTATATCAGCTGTTCTACATCTTTTCAGGTCAAAATGGAGAAGAGGTATCTTCAGAATAGCAGAGGCTATGACAGTTTTTGCAGTTATGACAGCAGGTCTCTTCCCTCTCATACACATAGGAAGACAATGGTACTTTTACTATCTTGTTCCATACCCTAATCAAAGGGGACTATGGGTAAATTTCAAGTCTGCTCTGATGTGGGACTTTGTTGCAGTTCTTACATACTTTACAGTAAGCCTGATGTTCTTTTATGTCGGTATGATTCCAGATCTTGCAACATTCAGAGAAAAAGCAAAAGGGATTAGGAGGTTTATATATTCGCTCCTATCGCTGGGATGGAAAGGAACAGACAGAGAATGGAGACACTATAATAGATCATATATGTTCTTTGCAGCTTTTGCAACTCCACTTGTTGTATCGGTTCATTCGGTCGTGTCCCTCGATTTCGCATCAGGACTATTGCCAGGGTGGCAGAGCACAATCTTTCCACCGTACTTTGTCGCAGGAGCAATTTTCTCTGGTATGGCTATGGTTGTCTCAATAGTAACTCCATTGAGAAAAATTTTGAAGCTCGAAAAATTCATTACAGACTGGCACTACGACCACATGGGAAAAATTATTCTTGTGACCGGTCTTATAGTTACATATTCTTACATCGTAGAATTTGTTCTTGCCATATTTTCAGGGAATAAATATGAATATCAGCAGTTCGTATATAGAGCCACTGGCGATTATGCATGGGCATTCTGGACCATGGTATTCTGCAATTGTGTCTCCCCACTGTTTCTGATATCTAAAAAAGTAAGAACAAATCCGTGGATTATGTTCATTATATCAATCTTTGTAAATATAGGTATGTGGTTCGAAAGGTTCAACATAGTGCTAATTTCAGCATCTCATGATTTCTTGCCCTATGCTTTCGGAACATATATGCCAAGGTGGCCGGAATTACTAATTACAGTTGCGGCCTTTGGATGGTTCTTTATGTGGTTCCTGCTCTTTGCTAAATTCCTACCAGTTATATCTATTGCTGAAACGAAAGAACTTGTCCCAAAACCAAAAAGGGAAAAATAAAAAGGAGGTACAAGAAATGAAAAGAGCAGTCCTAGGAAAATTCACATATATAGATGACGTAGAAAAAGCAATAGACGAACTTTTTAAAGCAGGTTACAAAAAAGAGGATATACAATTCATATCCTCCTTCCCAGTCGAAGAAATAATCGAGAAACTTGGAGGGCACGATAGCCCCGTAAAATTCTCCGTTTTCACGGGCGGATCCTTAGGATTCCTGAGCGCAATCGGACTAGTACTCCTTACTTCTCTTGCTTATATACTACCCGTCGGAGGTAAACCTGTTGTAGCATGGATTCCTTATATTATAGTCATGTTTGAACTTACAGTTCTGTTCGGCTCCATATTTAATCTTCTCGGACTCATCTTCTTTTCAAGATTACCCGACATACCATTATTTCTCGGTTGGAGACCGTTTTTACCCTCTCTTACAGACGATAAATTTGGACTCATTATAATAACAGAAAAAATAGATGATGTAAGAGCAATTTTACAAAAAAATGGAGCCGAGGAGGTAAGAGATTATGCAATATAGAAACAGGAAAAAATATAAGATTGTAACCTCCAAAAAAAAAGAAATAACACCTACTCCAATATTGATACTAACACTAATACTTCCATCCTTATTATTTGCTTTATTCTTTTGTACAAAAGAAAGCTTTGGTTGGCCTTGGTCAAGAGATATGTATCAAACACCAGTATCAAAATATAATACCGCACCTATAAAAGAGACAGAAGCTATACCAAAAGGAGGGGTAAATCCGGTAGTACTGAAAAAAAGACAACTACAAAACCCCGTTCTTGTGAAGAATTCTCTGAGGGACCTCAAAAATCCAGTAAGACCAGATGAGAATTCTATAAAAAATGGAGAAAGACTTTACAGAACATATTGTCTTCCTTGTCATGGGGAAACAGGAAAAGGAGATGGAGAGGTTTCAAAGAAGATGGTTCCACCGCAAGATCTAACCTCCGACTATGTAAAAAATTTAAGTGATGGATATATTTTTGCGACAATAGCAGGAGGTGGAGCTATAATGCCAGCACAGAAAAAAGGTCTATCAGAAAAGGACATATGGGATATCGTAAATTTTATAAGAAAACTACAAGGATTCGATGTTATGGAACATTGGATAAAACAACAGGATGAAGGAGGTAATGAGAACCAATGAAACACTTTGAATTTACAGCTGATGAAGCAAAAATACCATTTTTTGAAAAGAAGATAAACCCGGTAGCATATGTCTTGCTCCTTTTATCGGTAATAATTTTCTTCTTAGCTCTATCACATGAACCAAAAAGATTATGGGGGATATTCCATACGAACCTTCTCTTTTTCCTCGGATTAGCACAAGGCGGAGCTCTGTTTTATGGGCTCGTAAAAACTACAAGGGGATACTGGGCAATCCCAATTCTAAGAGTTATACCGTTCAGCATACTCCTTTTACCAGTTATTTCCATATTACTCGTAATTGAATGGATAGTTGCAGGACATACTATATTCCCATACTTTGAACCTCACGAGATAGAACATCATAGGTTTGGTTGGCTCTCTCCAAAATTTGTCTTCGGACGAGATTTTATAATACTACTAATTATGAACATCATAAGCTTAAGGCTCGTTTCTCTTTCTTTATCTCTTGACGACATAAAAATTCCGCTTTTGCCAATTTCTAAAAAACCAAAAGAGAAAATAGAAAGCGAAATAAATTTATGGAGCAAACTCATATTAGTCTTTTTCATAATAGCATACACCGTAATAGGATGGGATCAGGCTATGTATCTTGATCCACATTGGTTAAGCACAATTTTCGGAGCAAGATTTTTTATCACGATGCACGTCACATATCTTGCAACACTCGCAATTATAAATTCCATCCTTATGACAAAAGCAGAATTTAAAGAAAAAGTAGGAGAAAAATACTTACTTAATGTTGGAACCTTACTTTTCGGTTTCTGCATATTCTGGTCATATCTTTTCTATGCTGAACTTGTAGTAACTTACATGGGCAACATACCTGAATTTTCTCATTGGTATGTTGAAAGAATTTATTCACCTTGGAGTATAACTTTCTGGCTTGAAGTATTTTTTGTTTTTGTAATTCCGTTCCTAACCTTATTACATATACCAATAAAGAAAAATCCTAAAATTTTACCAATCATATCATTGATAGTTCTCACCGGACTTTTCATAAGAACATACGATGTAGCATATTTTCAAATAGTCAAATCAGAAAAACCTGTATTTGGGTGGATAGAAATAGGCATAACGGCAGGATTTATTTCTTTGGCATACATATTATCAAAATTTTATCTTTCCCGCGTCCCAAGATATCCAATATATGAGGCAGAAAAATTCTGATTCAGCTGGCACAACTATAAATTCCAAAAATGCACAAAACGAGTCAAGAACACGGGAAAATTGGAGTAAACGTACCAGATTTTTTGATATGAACATTCTATCACATATCCTATATCTCAATAAACATGTATTCTAATCTAATAAAATAAACATAATTATTATTATAAAACCTTCCCATTTGCAGACCTTACACTCTTGTCTTGTCTCTCATCTCTAAAACCATGCATCACAAGTCCGTTATAGCTTTTAAATTTGTCTGTGTAAATTAAACTTCCTTAGGGAAGTTAGCAAAGCTTGAGCATGAGATTTAGAAACTGTTGATAAAGACAGAGACAGTGATTTACACATTTCCTGATTCAATTTCAGATGAGGATTTTGACAGGTGTTAAAGAACCACAAGTAATATAATGGAATAGCTGAAAATCATTAAGAATATTATTTAGTGGATATTTGCAACGCTGGCGGTTTGACGCAAAATTTTTTTGAAAATTTCATCTTTCCCTCACCAGTGCTTAAATTTTTTTGCGGTTTTAATCTGCCAATGAGGAATTTAAACTCATCATTTGCGGTAAATGGCAAAGCAATATCAAGGTTTTAATCTGCCAATGAGGAATTTAAACATCTGCTCGAATATTTGGAGTGGGACGGAATTTTGTGTTTTAATCTGCCAATGAGGAATTTAAACTACGCATGGATTTCCCAGCCCATTCCAAGCACGGGTTTTAATCTGCCAATGAGGAATTTAAACATCAAACTAACAAAAGATGTAGAAGACACAGAAGAGAGTTTTAATCTGCCAATGAGGAATTTAAACGTGGAGAAGCCACCTTGCAAAACAAATGATGTATTCAGTTTTAATCTGCCAATGAGGAATTTAAACATTCGTTAGCTCGTCCCACTCCTCTATTCCTTTCACAATGTTTTAATCTGCCAATGAGGAATTTAAACCCAGAGCCACCAGAGCCTCCGCTTAACAAAAAGATAGTTTTAATCTGCCAATGAGGAATTTAAACTAGAAAAATTCATATGCTCGTTCCCTTCTCCAGACTAAGTTTTAATCTGCCAATGAGGAATTTAAACGAGTTCCTTGAAAGCACATCTAAAATCACCGATTCATGTTTTAATCTGCCAATGAGGAATTTAAACGCTTCCCTATGTTTTACTTCTCTTCGAGCGATATCTTGTTTTAATCTGCCAATGAGGAATTTAAACATCTCTTCTTACCAAAATAATACTATCCTCTTCAAAGTTTTAATCTGCCAATGAGGAATTTAAACAATTCTTCAATCAAGAAAAAAGATAAGTGTTCCTCACGTTTTAATCTGCCAATGAGGAATTTAAACTTGACTTTTTCATATATCTCGTCTATCTCTCTTGAGTTTTAATCTGCCAATGAGGAATTTAAACTGCTTTTACTACCTCCTTTTCCTCTCTATTCATTAAGTTTTAATCTGCCAATGAGGAATTTAAACTTAGTAGAATGGATATATGATGGAAATCTCTTAGATTGTTCTAATCTTCCAATGAGGAATTTAAACCTTATTTCCCTCATATAATTCTCCCATATACTCATTGTTTTAATCTGCCAATGAGGAATTTAAACCTGAGGAATTTAAACTCATTTATATAACAAGGCTATGAAGACTTGAAGGTTTATTGCAAAAATTTCTAAAAAATTAAAAAAAGAGTTCAGAAATGGAAAATTTTGCTTTATGTCCGAGAAAAAGAATAAAGCAGTTTTATACCAAGAAATAGATGAAGGGAGAATAGTAAAAATAGTCTTTAATAAACCAGAAAGAAGAAATCTTATGGATCCAGAAATAATAGAAGGTCTTTCCGATTCAATTGAGAAAATCAAAGCATCCGATAACGTCAGATGTGTAATAATTACAGGGACTGGGAACTCGTTCTGTGCTGGTGCTGACTTTTCAACTTTACAACATTTTGCAACAGAAAAAGGTCTGAAAGGAGCAGCAGGTATGAGGGAAGGTATTATGAAATTTTATAACTCATTTATGAAAATTCTTGAAGTGGAACAACCCGTTATCGCATCTTTGAACGGATACACAATAGGGGGAGGTCTTGCTTTTGCTCTCCTATGCGATATAAGAATAGCATCATCTGACGCAAAAATAGCCGCAAACTTTGCAAAAGTCGGAATACATCCCGGAATGGGAATAACTTACACCCTGCCTCTACTCGTTGGACTTGAAAGAGCTTGCGAACTTCTATTTACAGCAAAGTTCATAACAGGAGAAGAAGCAGAGAAAATAGGACTCGTAGCTAAAGCTGTACCACCAGATAAGTTAGAAGAAGAGACTTTGAACACAGCCCGTCAGATAGCAGAAAATGCCCCATACGTTATAAAACTTACAAAGAAAATATTAAAAAGAGAATTTCATGTCAAAGCTCACTCCGAAATTGAAGCATTAGCACAATCTATATGCTCACAAATGGAAGACGCAATAGAGGGAGTAAAAGCTTTCTTTGAAAAAAGAAAACCAGAATTCAAAGGAAGGTAAAATCCCTTTTTTGAGAGAAGCTAAATCTTCAATAATAAATAGCTATAAAATTAAAAAACTGCTGAATTAAAAAAAATGACAAAACATAAAACGTAAAATAAAAAACAAAAAGTTATTTCAATGATAGTTCACAAAAAAAACAACAATCTCTCTGGTATAATAGGAATAGGTTCATATTTGCCCAAAAATGTTCTGACAAATCATGACCTTGAAAAAATGGTAGATACCACAGATGAATGGATATATTCAAGAACAGGTATAAAGGAAAGGAGAATAGCAAGTGAAAATGAATACACCTCAACGATGGCAATAAAAGCGGCAGAGAAAGCAATAAAAATGGCCGAAATATCTCCACAAAAAATAGACCTCATAATCTTCTGCACAATAACACCAGACTACCCTATACCATGCACAGCAGGAATATTAGCAAAAGAACTGGGAATTAAAAATGCAGGGGGTATGGATATAAATACGGCATGCTCCGGTTTCATATACGGAATTTCAATAGCAGATACGTTTCTGAAAGCAAGGAAAGCAAATTATGTCCTTGTTGTATGCTCAGATAAGCTTTCCATAATAACGGACTACCAAGATAGATCAAGTTGCATACTCTTCGGCGATGGTGCAGGCGCAGTTGTTATGACAAGAACAGAAGGATTTGGACTCATAGACTTCAAACTCGGTCTTTTAGGAGACGAGTACGATAAAATTATAATACCAGCAGGCGGATCACGAAATCCTCCATCAGAAAAAACAGTAAAAGAAAGAATGCATTTTATGAAGTTGCAAGGGAGAGAGGTATTCAAACTTGCAGTAAAGTATATGGGAATCGCACTAAAAGAAATTTTAGAAAAGAATGAAATCACAATAGATATGCTTGACTGGATCGTGCCACACCAGGCAAACAGAAGAATAACAGAAGGACTATGCGAGCACTTCAAAATACCAAAAGAAAAAGTATATGATAACATAGAGTTTGTAGGAAATACATCAGGTGGTTCAATAAATATTGCCCTTGACGAGATGTTCGAAAAAAAACTGCTCAAGAAAAATCATCTTGTAGCACTTGTCTCATTAGGAGCAGGTATAACTTATGGCTCCGCCCTGCTTTCATGGGGTATATAAAATAATATTACCAAAACACTGAAATCCCAAAGATAATTTCAGAAAATTTACAATAGTTCCAGAAAATTATTGAAATTACTATCCTATACTATTTTTATAACTAAATTTTATATAATTATTTATGTTATATAATCATAAAAATAATAATAGCTTATAATATTATTATAATTTAATATTATTATATTATATTATTATTTATAAACTATAATGTTTAAAGACTTTTATACTTATGGATTTCACAGGGGTTTTGGATTTAAAAACCCAAAAGGAAAACATAAAGACGGAAGAAAAAACAATTAAATGAACAAATAAACAAACAAAAAAGAAAAAAAGAAAAAGAAAGGAGAAAAATAAAAGATGGAGTTTGAAAAAATAGAAGACATAATAACAGAAGAAGGGAAAAATCAAGAGGAAAAGAGGGAAGAAGTAAAAATTACAAAAGCTCACAAGCCACAAAAAGACGAAAAAGAAAAAAATAACCAGAAATTGGGAACAAAAGAGCCAGAATCCAAAAACATCTCCTCAAATTCAAAAGAGTACTCGGCAGAACAGATAAAAATACTCAAGGACCTGGAAGCAGTAAGAAAAAGACCCGCAATGTACATAGGTTCAACGGGACCACAAGGATTACACCACCTTGTATGGGAAATTGTAGATAATGCGGTAGATGAAGCTCTTGCTGGTTTTTGCAATAAAATAGTTGTTAGAATCCTTGAAGATGGCTCCTGCGAAGTTGAAGATAACGGAAGAGGAATCCCAATTGACATACATCCGGAAACTGGAACATCTGCTTTGGAGGTAGTGTTCACAAAACTCCACGCAGGAGGAAAATTTGAAAAGGGAGTTTATAAAGTTTCAGGTGGATTACACGGAGTTGGAGCATCTGTTGTAAATGCACTTTCAGAAGAACTTGAAGTTTGGTCAAAAAGAGATGGAAAGCTCGCATATCAGAAATTCAAAAGGGGCAAACCAGTTATTCCAACAAAAATAAAGCAAGAAAGCGGAGTCGAAGAAACAGGAACACGGGTCAGATTTAAACCAGATCCTCAAATCTTTGAAACAACAGAGTTTTCATATGATATAATAAAAGAAAGACTCAAAGAAATTTCCTACATAATCCCGGGGCTGAAAATAATTCTACAAGATAAAAGAACAGGACAAAAAGAATCCTTTTTCTCGTCAGAGGGACTGAGCGGACTCGTAAAAGAATTAGCTTCAAATTCCCAAGTTCTATTCAGGAATCCGATAGAGATTGAAGGAGAAAAGGAAGATATAAGATTCTCCGCCGCACTCCTTTACCGAGAGGAAAGTGAGGAAATTGTCCTCTCCTTCGCAAACACTATAAGAACAACAGATGGCGGAACACATCTTACAGGTTTCAAAACTGCTTTGAGTAGAGCTATAAACCAATTCGCTCCCAAAATACTCAAAAAGGATATAGTATTTTCAGGAGAAGATATAAGAGATGGTCTTGTAGGAGCAATTTCGGTATTTCTCCCGGATCCGCAGTTTGAGGGTCAAACAAAAGCAAAACTCGGAAACACCAAAGTAAAAAGCATAGTTGAATCATTAGCATACGAAAAATTAATGAAGTTCTTTGAAGAGAACCCCAAAATAATAGAAACAATAGCCAAGAGGGTTTTCCAAACTCATCTTGAAAAAGAAGCAGAAAAGAAAGCAAAAGAATTTGTAAGGAAAAGAGTGAAGGAAGAAATTGTCCTCCCAGGAAAACTTGCAGACTGCCAGATAAAAGACCCAGAAAAAGCTGAGCTTTTTATAGTTGAGGGTGAAAGCGCAGGTGGTAGCGCAAAGCAAGCAAGAGATAGAAAGTTTCAAGCCATACTACCACTCAGGGGAAAAATCTTGAACGTAGAAAAAGCCTCTCTTATAAAAATGTTGAACCACGATGAAATTCAGGCAATAATAGCAGCTCTTGGATGTGGTATAGGTAAAGATTGCTCCCCAGAAAAATTAAGGTATCATAAAATAATACTTCTTGCAGATGCTGATATAGATGGCTCTCACATAAAAACACTACTACTAACATTCTTCTGGCGATATATGAGACCAGTTGTTGAAAACTCCCACCTTTTCATAGCTCAACCGCCACTTTTCAGGGTAAGAGAGAAAAACCAAGATATATATCTTAAAGACGATGCAGAGCTTAAAGAGTATATTTTAAAGAGAGGGCTAAGTAAAATTCTAAAAATAAAAGACGAAAAAGAACTCTCATCAATAGCAAGAGCTCTTCTAAAAGGCAAACACGACGAGGTAAAAAAATATGGAAACCCTGATAAGTTGCTGGAAGAAGCAGAACAAGCGGGGAGAGAAGGTATAATAGTTCAAAGGTTCAAAGGATTGGGAGAGATGAATCCAGAACAACTCTGGGAAACGACTATGAATCCTGCAACAAGAGTTCTAAAAAAAGTCACAATTCATGACGCACAAAAAGCTGACGAGCTATTCACCATACTTATGGGAGAAAAAGTTGAGCCTAGAAGAGATTTCATAATGAAGTATGCTATTGAAGCAACAAGCCTTGATATTTAAAAAAAACTCCAAAAGCTAAAAAATTCTTATCATAACAAAAAATAAATTCAAACTACCTAAAATTGAATTGCCATGGCGAAAATAAAAGTAGAAGATGGAAAACTTATTGTTCCTGATGAGGTTGATATACCTTTCATAGAGGGAGACGGAACTGGACCAGATATTTCTCGCGCGGCAAAAATTGTATTTGAAGCAGCGGTAAAAAAAGCTTATGGTGGGAAACGGAAAGTAAATTGGATAGAAGCTCTTGCAGGTGAAAGCGCTTTCAAAAAAGTAGGAAAATGGCTACCAGAAGAAACAATTCAACTCATAAAAGAACACATCATCGCAATAAAAGGACCACTCACAACCCCCGTCGGTGGCGGAATAAGATCAATAAATGTCACATTAAGACAAATTTTTGATCTATACGCTTGCGTTAGACCAGTAAAATATTTCAAAGGAGTACCCTCCCCTCTCAAATATCCAGATAAAGTTGATTCCATCGTTTTTAGAGAAAATACGGAAGATGTTTATATGGGAATAGAATGGAAATACGATTCAGAAGAAGCTAAAAAAATAAGAAGCTTTTTAAAAGAAGAATTCGGGATATCTTTGAGAGACGATTCAGGAATAGGAATAAAACCAATATCTGAATTTGGGACAAGAAGACTTATGAGAAAAGCCATAAAATATGCTCTCGAAAAAAACAGAAAAAGCATAACAATAATGCACAAAGGAAACATAATGAAATACACTGAGGGAGCTTTCAGGGAGTGGTGCTACAAAACAGCAAAAGAAGAGTTCCAGGATAAAACCATCCAAGAAGCAGAACTGGCAGAAGGGAAACCACAAAATGGCAAAATAATAATAAAAGACAGAATAGCAGATAACATGTTCCAACAAATACTCACAAGACCAGATGAATACGACATCATAATATGTCCCAACTTAAACGGAGATTATATCTCTGATGCGTTAGCCGGACTTGTCGGTGGTCTCGGAGTTGCTCCCGGAGCTAACATAGGAGATTACTATGCAATCTTTGAAGCAACTCATGGAACTGCACCAAAATATGCAGGTCTTGATAAGGTCAATCCAACGTCCTTAATCCTTTCAGGAGCCATGATGTTTGAATACATAGGATGGAACGAAGCAGCGAAAATCATTTACGATGGCATAAGTAAAACTTTCTCTAAAAAGATATTTACTTACGATCTCGCACGACAAGACCCTGAGGCCAAAGAAGTAAAATGCTCCGAATTCGCAAAAGCAGTAGTTGATAATATGTAATCCAATTGCTTTGAGCAAAAAAACAATAAATTTATAAAAAACATAAATAAATCCAAAAAATATACTTAAAAACTTGTGAGGAAAATTCAGGTTTTACTCGTACTAGGAGCTCAATGGGGAGATGAAGGCAAAGGGAAAATAGTAGATTTCCTCTCCAAATACTTTGATTACGCCGTGAGATTTCAAGGGGGACCTAACGCAGGCCATACGGTAGTATTTGACAACAAAAAAATAGTTCTACACACAATACCATCTGGAATTCTAAGAGAAAATTGCTGTGCAGTTATGTCAAATGGAGTTCTAATAGACATAGATGTCCTTGAAAAAGAATTCCAATCACTTAAAGATTTAGGGATAGATTTTAAAGGGAGACTTTTCATTTCAAACCTATGTCACATAATTTTACCTATCCACAAAAAATTAGACGCTCTACTAGATACAAACAAAAAAATAGGGACAACAAAAATGGGAATCGGTCCGGCAGTTGAATTCAAAGTTGCAAGACACGGCATAAGAATAAAGGACATTTTCTCACAAGAAATCAAAAACCTACTGGAAGAAAACATCGAATACGCTCAAAAACTCATAAAGAGCTTCGATCACGCCGATTACGATAGTGATATCAATCTTGAAGAAATTTATAGCAAGCTTATGAAGTTTGCAGAAAAAATATATGATTTCGTGACAGATACACAAAAACTCCTCAGGAAAAAAATAGAGGAAGGAAAGAAAATTTTACTTGAAGGCGCACAGGGAATCCTTTTAGATGTTGATTTTGGAACTTATCCATTTGTTACCTCAACAAACACATCCCCGGGGGGTTCAATTTGCGGAACTGGGATTAATCCCAAAAATATAGACGCTATTTTGGGAGTAGTAAAAGCATACACAACACGAGTAGGAGGTGGTCCCTTCCCCTCTGAAATTAAAGACGAAAATGAGGCTCAAATTTTGAGGGAACTTGGAGGAGAATACGGTTCTACAACTGGTAGACCCAGAAGAGTCGGCTGGTTAGACATACCACTTCTGAAATACTCAAAAAACATAGCTTACTTTGATTTTTTAGCTCTAACCAAAACTGATGTTCTTGAAAAACTCAAAAAATCCTTTTACATAGAAAAATATTTACATAAAGACCTAAAAATAGATGAGCCAGATACAACGGTAGATATAAGCCAAGTAGTTCCTGTACCTTGTGAATTAAAGAGAGCATCTGAAATAAAAAATATAATTGAGAACGAACTCGGATTGAAAGTTGTTATAAATTCATTTGGACCAGACAGAAGTAAAATTGAAATAGATGAAGATTTCCTCTCACTCATTCAGTAAAATAACAAAAATAGTAATTATATCATTATTTTTTCATTTTTTCCTCGCAATCCATACATTTACAGTAAAAAAATCTTATGCTAAATGCGAAGGTGAAAAATTCAAATTCATAGTAATAAATAGTTTTGACAATACAAACATAACTTGTGAAGACTGGGAAGATAAAAACCAAGATAAAAAAAACAGATTTCAAAAATATAGTTCAAGACTTATTGATTTTATATGCAGCCTTGAAGAAAGATGTATCACCACAATACAGCTCCAAAATATTTTAAAGAACCTAACATCGTCCAAAATCATAAATAACTTCAAAATAGAAAACAAAGTAGTCTCAATACTCCCAAACATAATAATAAAGAAAGTAAATATTACCCACGACAAAACTATGGAAAAACTCAAAGAACTGCAAGAGATAAAAACAAAAATCAAAAATGAGTTTGAGGGTAAATTCATATCAGATATAAAATCAGAAGAAAAAATATGCGAACAAATCCTAAAAGAAGAAGGATTAATTGATCAAAAATGCTCAATAGAACTCAAAAGTATAAGGTTTGAAGAATCAGAACTCAACATAAAAATATCTGGTAGATTCCAAAAGATAAGCGAAATCAAGATAAGCGGAGTAAGCCAGGAGGAAAAAGAAGAATTACTGAAAAAGTTAGAGAAAAATTTCAAGGATAAAGTAGCGAAAGACAGCAACATAAATTCAATCGAAAAAGAAGTGAGAGAATTTATGTATGAAAGAGGCTTTTTCAAATGCGAAGTAAAAATAGAAAAAAAAGATACTTCAATCGAAATATCAATAAAGCCTAACAAAAGATACACAGTTTTTCTAAATATAGAGAGAGAAAAGGAATTAGGAATAAATACAAGGAAAATCCTTTCACAAATTCCGAAACTCCAATTCATATCTGAAAGATCTATAAAGAACCTGATAGCAGAATCACTCAAAAAAGAAGAAATACCAGTAGATAACATAGAATACAAGGAAATTGATCTTGAAGACCTAACAATTTTGAGTATAGATGTAAAGCCTGCAAACCTCTATTATCTTACAGACTTCAAAATCTACGGACTTGAAAAACTTGACGAAGACGAAATAAAAAGAAAAATCGGGGTAGAAACCAAAGGTATAACAAATATTTTCTACATAAGGCACGCATTATATACAGAAAGGCAAATTGACAATTTTATATATGAAATTGTAGGATATGCTAAATCAAAAGGTTTTGACCAGTTCAAAATAGAAAAAGTTCAAAAAACAAAAATTCAAAATGAAATAAAAGTAGATGTATATGTAAAAGAAAGAGAAAGAACAGTAATCTCAAAAATTCAAGCCCTGAATTTTCCTGAAAATATTGAAACCATTATACCTAAAACCCCTATGTTTTATGACTTCGAAAAAATATCAGACCTGAAAGATAATCTACAAAAATATTTAGAAGATAAAGGTTATAGAGAATTCAAAATAGAAGTTATAGAAGAGAGGGAAACAAAAGTTTTAAAAAATATCTACCTTGTTTACGTTGGAGATGAAAAAAAATCAGAACTCGGCCAAGTTTTTATACACACCGAAACCTCTCCCGAATACATAAAGAAAATTGCAGATATAAAAGAAGGTAAAATAATATCTGGCAAATATTTAGAAAGAATAGAAAATGAACTCATAAGAACTCAATATTTCAAACATTTTCAAATAAATCTCTCAGAATTAGGAGAATCACATATAAAAAACGAAAAAGAAGAAAATATCTCAAACGAAAAAGATGAGAGTAAAAAAAACAAACTCTTCCAATTACCTCCGACAAAAAAATATATGCTAACAATTCAAGGGATAGAAAATGAGCCAAATGAAATAGAAGTATCAGGTGGATTATCAACGGTACAAGGTATAAGGGGTGGGATACAATATACGAGAAAAAATATCCTGCTTTCAGGCGTAGATTTCAGAACAAATTTCAGAGCAGCTTATTGGATTTTTCCCTTTGGAAGAGATTTCGGTATAACATTTTTCGGAGCAAGCGCAGAAATAATAAGAAGAAAACTTATAGGAAACTTTGATTCGTCTTTGATTTTTTCTCCATCTTACATGAGCACATTTTTATTTACCTTGAGAAAACCCGTGTTCTCATCAGCAAATTTGTCCCAATCCCACCCGAAGATAAAAATCTCAATACCGGCGTCATTTGAATTAAGAGAACTTATATCATGGGATGATAAAGCTATCAAATTAAGACCTGAAAATGCAGGTCTAAAGGAAATATTTGTGCTATTCCCCTCAATATCTTTCACTCAGGCATTCAGCAAGAGCCATCAATTCAAAATCGGAACAAAAGTAGAAATTATAAAACCTATAAGTAAAAATTTTTCATCAAAGATTGAAATAGCGGGAGAGTATTACAACATAGGAAGGCTTGGAGGATTTGGATTAGCAGCTTCCATAGGAAGAATAATGTTATATGAAAATCTTTATGATGTTCCTATAGAGAGAAGATTTTTTATAGGAGGTATGAGCGGTCCGCGTGGATACCAAGAGATATCAATTTTTCCTCAAAAATTGTATTCCCCAGAATATTTAGAAGAAAATCTTGAAAAATTAAAAACAGCTGAAAATAAAATCGTTTTACTATCAGAAATATACGCACCAAAAATCTTTTTTGCAACACCTTACTTTTTCTTTGATGTGGGAAATGTATTTCACGACGGAGATAAATTAGAGTTTTTCAAAGGAACAGGTCCAGGAATTATGTTAGATACACCTTTTGGAATTTTCAGATTTGAATTAGGATATGGGATAGAAAGAAAAACATTCATAATTCACTTTTCAGTAGGTTTTATGCGAAACGTAATTTAATCTTGATTTTAGCTATCGTTTCAGTATCTCCTTTATTTTTATCACAAAATCCAAAAAATTTGAGCGATTTTTTTTCACGCATAATACAAATAACTAAATTTGGAGTAGATGAAATCATTTCAAATATGATAGGCATTGAAAGCTTGATCGGTATAGCTGAATTTTTCATTCTTCCGTTACTTTTCGGAGTTATATTATATTTTCTTATCTCCAAAATATCAAGGTCCGAACTCAATTGTGTTAGCCCAACACCCGCAATAGAAAAATATGATAGAACAGAATACATACCAGAAAAGCTGATTTTTCCTCTGAGCTATTTTCTGGTCTCAACAATAGGGATACCAACAATAATAAGTGTGTATTTTGGATTAAAGTTCGGAATCAGAGCCCTCTTACCTTATATTGTTTTTGGATCAATCTTTGTCTCATTCATAACAAGTTATATATCACTTTTTGTATCAGTAAAAAATGAAGGGAAGAACTTAATAAGCATTATAAGAGAATATGCAGGAGAAAGAGCAGGAAAAATATTCTTTATATTTTCCACAATAAATCTGCTTGCCTTGTTCTTTATATTAACGGATACGACTTCGGAAATTTTTTTAAAGTATCCTCAAATATTATATTCCGTTGCAATATCAATTTTCCTTTACACAATACTTGGATTAATAAGGCAAACCTCACAAATGCTTTTAGGGATATCAACAATTCTATCTGTTTTAGTGTTTGCAATTTCCTTTATTCTAGGCAGAACTATTTATCATAATATTCCTCATCACAGTGAGATATTAAGCTCTGAAACAATACAAATTTTTATCGTGCTCTACATATTAACTATATCGCTTTTACCTTACTGGGGCGGAACCAAAATAAAATCAACTTCACATGTAATTTCTCTCACAATAGTAATATTTATAGGATGTGCTCTGGCTATAAAAAGTATCATAAACAGCCCACAAACTTTCACAGAAAAAATTTTAAGCCCCGCTATCGCAAATGAAAATGATATATTCCCATCTATGTTCATCTTAGCAACATCAGCATATTGGGGAGGATTTAACTCAATAGTCCTATCATCAATAGTTTCAAAGAGAATAAGATCATACTGCAATATACCAAATATATCGTTTTTAGGTTCAATATTTGGGATGCTCTTCTCAATAGTCGCAATAATAACCATTATACCTTTCGGAAACATCTATGAACAAATACCGGCTGAAAAATTCATCGCAAGCTTTATAAACTTATTTTTTGATCTATTCCCTCAAACCATCAAATATAAAATAATAGAGGAAATCTTAGCCTATTCTTTTATATCTTTTACGGTATTATCACAGGAAGTTATAGGTAGATCTATAAGACTGATACTAAAAGAAAGTCTGATTTCAAAAACAGAAAAGGAACAAAGTGAAAATAGAATAAAAACACAAAAAAAGGGAATAAAATACTTGAAAGCAGAAACAATTATATTTCTCATAGCAATCATATTTTTCTTTATTGAGAAAGAAAAAACTGACAAGATATGGATCATATTTGGTACATCAGGCTATATCATTCTACTTCTTTCCTCTATCACAAGCTATATATTTTTAAGAAAAGATAAAAGCTCTGTACTTACAAAAACTCTCAAATTTTTCTCCATTCTTATTTTTATTTTCTCGGCAATAGTAATTTTCTCTTTTCTCACCGCATGGATAAAAAATTATGATGGGATAGCTATTGTGGCTCCGACAATAGCTTTGCTTCTAATAATATATGTCATATCAGTGATAGTAAAAGTAATTCGTATGAAAGAAAGCTAAATAAAAAAGCTCTATAATAAATAAAAAAGAGTTTCTGTGGATTTTCCCTTATACTTCTGTCCCATTTTTATTTAAAATTCTTATTTATTTAAAATTCATATTATTATGATTTTTGTTTCAATAGAAAGGCAAAGGCTCTACCTTATAAAAGATGAAAGAATAATAAAAGAGTATCCAGTTTCAACCTCAAAGTACGGGAAGGGAAACGAACTTGGCTCAGAAAAAACCCCAACGGGAATACATAGAATATACAAAAAAATAGGAGAAGGTATGCCAGAAGATACATACTTCATAGGAAGAGTCCCATATTCAAAAGAAGAGGCGGAAAGAAAATTTGGGGAAATAAAGGATAAAATAACAGCAAGAATTATATGGCTCGAAGGTTGTGAGGAAGGGATAAACAAAGGTAAAAATCAAGATGGAAAAATTGTAGATACAAAAGAAAGATTTATATACATACACGGAACACCAGACGATATATCAACCCCCTCATCAAGAGGATGTATAAGAATGCTAAATAAAGATATAATAGAACTATTTGAAATCGTAAAAGAAGGCGATCTCGTAATTATATACTAAACCACTATATATTAAACCCAAAAATAATTGCAAAAAAAATTTAATGATTACATAAATATTATCTTTTTTATTTATTTAAAAATAAGAAAACAATATAATAAATTAAAAAATAAAAAAATAACAGATTAAAATTTAAAAAAGGAATAGGGGGAAGACCAAATATGTTGGTAAGCTTAGATAGAAAATATAAAGCATTCGTTTTTGATTGGAAACTCTCGTGGAAGTTTTTCGAAAAATACCTAAAACAGAAAGAAGGAATAAGAGAACAACCTTTAATCTCTCAAAGAAGATACCAAATCATAGCTTTTGTGAAAAGAACATTGAACGACAACAAGATAAGATTTATAACATCAAAAGACTTACAGAAAGTAAGAGAAATACTCCTAAATAATACGGGAGGTAATAAATTTTACCAGAAAGCCTCTGAAATGTTCATTAACTTCCTCGAAAATTTCTTAGAGTAAAAACCAGAAAAGAGTAAAATTACATAAATTCCCCCTGTTCCGGAACCAAAAGAAAAAACGAATAAAAGGAGGAAAGAGCGCAGAAATGGTAGAAATAAACCAAGTATCATCCCAAGAAAAAATAAGAGTTTGGAAAGTTGATGGATTTGAAGGAGTTGTAACTCCACTTCTTTTGAAAAAAGATCCTTCCCTAAAATCCTATATTGAAAGTGGAGGATACAAAGCTCTTGAAAAAGCTCTCTCTATGAATCCAGACCAAATAATAGAAGAGGTAAAGAAATCAGGACTGAGAGGGAGAGGTGGAGCTGGTTTCCCAACAGGAGTAAAATGGAGCTTCATCCCCAAAGAAGCTCCGAGAAAATTTCTAGTATGCAACGCTGACGAAGGCGAACCAGCAACATTCAAAGATAGATACATTATAACTTTTGTTCCACACCTTCTACTCGAAGGAATGATGATATCCGGATACGCAATAGGTACCAGAGAGCTTTTCATATATATAAGAGGAGAATACTGGTACGAAACTGAAATTTTAAAAAGAGCGATAGAAGAAGCAACAGAGTTCGTAAAAAGTAAATTCAACTTTGATGTTAGTATAAAGCTTATGCAAGGTGCAGGTGCCTACATAGTCGGAGAAGAAACAGCTCTTTTGAACTCACTTGAAGGAAAAAGAGGTCACCCAAGACCCCGTCCCCCCTACCCTGCTCAAAAAGGCTATTTAGGCTACCCTACATGCGTCAATAATGTTGAAACCCTATCTTATGTTCCTTTTATAATAGATAGAGGGGCAGACTGGTTCAAAAGTATAGGAACAGAAAAAAGTACAGGTCCGAAGCTTTTCTGTATATCAGGTAATGTAAAAAGGCCCGGTCTGTATGAGCTTCCTATGGGTTTCCCACTGAAAAAGTTTATAGAACTTGCTGGTGGCACAGATTGTGGTAAAAGTATAAAAGCAGTAATACCAGGGGGAACTTCCGCTCCCCCGCTCACACCAGATGAAGTAGAAAAAGCTACACTTGATTTTGAAAGCATGGCAAGTTTCGGAGCTTTTTTAGGAACAGCATCAGTAGTTGTTATATGTGAATGTCAAAATATAGCAAGAGTTGGTCGCATCATGGCAAAATTTTATGCCGAAGAGTCATGCGGACAATGCACAACTTGCAGAGAAGGCACAAGGTTTATAGAATACCTTTTCGAGAAAATAGAACAAGGTCACGCAACTGAATTTGATATAGAAACTCTAAAAGATGTATGTTCTCATCTTCCTGGCTCTGCAATATGTGCGCACGTTGATGCTGGCTCATTACCCGCAAAAAAAATAGCATTTTCCTTCACAGAAGAAATATACAAACAAATAAAATATAATAATAAAAAATAAAAAAGGTAAAATTGTATAAAATAGATTAAAGTTAATGTTTAAAAAAGTTAATGTTTAGGAAAGTTAAAAAAATTTTTTAGAGAAAATAGTGAATAATAAAAAAACACAGAAAGAGAGGTACAAGAAAATGGAGGACACAGAAAAAAAAGAAAATTTTTCGGAAAAAGATCTACCAAAAGACATACAAAATGAAATAAAAGAGGAAATAATATCTGAGATAGAAAATAAAAAAATTGAAACAGGTCAAGAGATATTTATAGAGGATCTACCTTATTGGACAAGAATTGCCATATTAGAGGAAGGTAAAACCTTTGAAATTCTCTTAGATATGCACAACGGTCAAGATGATTTTTCAGCAGGAAACATATACAAAGGGAAGATAGTTGATGTTTTACCATCTATGCAAGCAGTTTTCATTAACATAGGTTCAGAAAAAAACGCCTACCTTTTTGTTCCTTCAAGAAATAAAATTGAAAAGTATAAATCCGGAGATGAAATAATAGTCCAGATAAAAAAAGAAAGTATAGATAGTAAAGGAGCAAAGGTTTCGGATAATCCCACAATACCCGGTAAATATGTTGTCCTCACTATGGAAAAGAAGATCGGTATATCCAAAAAGATAGTGTCTAACTCCGAAAAAGCCAGAATAAGAAAAATTCTGGCAAAACTTGAAAATGAAATCAAATCAGAAAACATAGGGATAGTAGCACGAACTGAGGCCCAAGATACCCCGGAAGAGCTTATAAGAGAAGATTTTGAAAGGTTGCTAAAAATCTATCAAGAAATAAAAGAAAAAATAAAGAAATACCCTGCTCCTACATTACTATGGTCAGATTCGGACATAATAAGAAAAGCTATAAGAGATTATTCTTCTTTAAGACTTAAAAGAGTTGTATCAAACTCAGAAGAAAACCTCAAAAAAGCTCAGGAATACATTAAAGAATTTTTACCAGGCGTTTATGAAAACGTAAAATTTGAGCTATCAGATTCACCGTTCATTTTCCAAAAATATGGAATTGAAGAAGATTTCCAAAATGCGCTAAAAGATGAAATAGAAATAGAAGGAGGAATAAAACTTGTATTCAACGAAACCGAAGCATTTACAGCAATTGATATAAACACAGCTTCATTTACAGGAACAGAAAACTTAGACATTACTGCTTACCAAGCTAATCTTATATCAGCAAAAGAAATAGTAAGACAGCTAAGACTAAGAAAAATTGGTGGAATAATAATAGTTGATTTCATAGATATAAAAAGTCAAAAACTCAAAAGAAAATTGTTCTCAGAAATAAAACGTATAATAGAAAAAGATAAAGAAAGAACAAAAATTTTCGGTATAACAAGACTTGGACTTGTTGAAATATCAAGAAAAAAATCAGGATATAGCCTAAAAAAAATTCTGATGTCAAAATGCCCAACTTGCAAAAACGGTTATGTAAGTTCAGATATACTTAAAATCCACGAAACAATTCTAAAAATATCAAAATATCAAGGAAAAATAGTAAAAGTCTCTCCAGAAAACTTCAAAATATTAGACGATATAGTAAAAAAACTAAAATTGGATGTAAGACTACAAATAAAATATGGTCTCGGAAAATGGGAAGTAGCAATATAAAATATAAATTGGAAAATAGACCTGAATTAGAAAATAACCACGAAAAAACCTGATATAATATAAGGCTGATACAATATAAGTAAAAGGAAATTAGAAAAAAAACAAAAATATAAAATCAAAAGCAATAAAATAATAATAAATAAGAAAATGATAATAAATAAGCTTTATATAATAAATAAGCTTTATAAAAATAAAATTAAATTTCTATTTATTAAAATTAAATTTCTATTATCAGCAATAACAATAGCGGGAAACATCTCTTTCTTTATCGCAGGATGTAGCCAGCAAAAAGAAAATCAGCTGCAGGTAAACTTCTCTGTACTGGTTTGCCCAACATTACAAACACTATCCATAGTTAATCTCACAGATGGTAGCACAATTATCCAATGCTCAGTCAACGCAGCTCAAATAACTCAGAACGAAGCAATTATATTCTGGACAGATGGAGAAATCTCCTTAGCTCCGGTAGAAGCAGGAGGAATAAATTTAGATAGAAAAGAACCACTTATCCCAACAAAATCTTTTATCACAGAAAACGACAAAATATTAGAAGAATATAAATCGCAAGGTAAGGAAAATATCGTTTTCAAACAGAATGTTATCTCCGCTGATTTTACGATATCAACTTTCATTCCCAAAAAAGGCAAAGGAATAAATGCTCTTTTATTTCAACCTCTTTTTAAAGAAGCTCTTAAATCAGCAGGAATAACTGATGCAGATTTAGAATTCCCGAAAGATATAGTTTTAATCTCAACCTACCTTAACACCAAGAATTTATCATATGTTATTTTCCCAATATTTGAGGAAACTTTCATAGGATTTCAGGAAGCAGTAAAGGTGAAAGATATAACCTTAAACTTTCCGGATAACATATCTTATGCAAAAGTATATCTACCTATTTCTAATCCAACCATATCTTTTCTGGCACCGATAGCTCCAACTATTTTGCCTGATTTGAACATCTCTGAACTTCTAAATATCATACCTAAAAAAGAGTACTATGAAGTAAATCCACAAAGAGGGGATAAAATTCCTATATTTCTATCTCAAATCGGGGAAAATATACCAATAATAGCCAAATCAGAGGATGGAAGAATTTTCAAAGGTAATATAAACCAAAGACTTGACTCACCTGTTGATATGGTCATATTACCTCCGAAAGATGAAGATTTAGATTCAAAAATAAATTTTGTTTTTCCAAAAGAAAATACTCAGAAGAACTTTAATATACAACTCTTTTCCGGAAAACAAAGCGGATTGATTTTGATTTGGGAAGGACAAGCTTCTGCAACAAATTACTCTCTTCCTATATCCATTCCAAAAGATTTAATCTCAGATTTAGATTTATACTACATCAAAACTTATTATGAAGATACGAAAGAAGATAATAACTTCTTCATATCAGAAAAAATAGAAAACTATATACCAAGTTCCTCACCCTACATATACTACAATCTAAAAACACTCAGTAAAGAAGATTTTCTATTACAAATAAGAGAGTTGGAGTCAAAAATAGATATATCATGGAAAATACCGGATGAAATACCCATAGATAACCTACCTTTAAGTCAAAGTGAGGTTTTTCCGAACTGCTTGAAGACAAAAGGATTAGCTTTATTTATAACTAAAAAATGCTTCACTCCTTCAATCCAAATAGTAGCAGAGGATGATAGCGGGAACATGATGGCAATATGGAAAATAAATGGTTTATACGAAAAAAACAGAGCTATTCTCCCTAACTTCATAAAAGCTGAAAACATTCAAAATCTAACAGAAGAACCAACACCAGAATTAAAAATAAAAAAGATAATACTAAGCTTTACTTTATATACAGGCACAAAACTATTTACATATGAATTAGTATTAAGACCAAAGTAGTAAAATCACTTTTCAAATTCCAACACGCTCACTCTCACCCACCCTATGTTTTTACCATCTGTTACCTTAACCCATTCATTTTGCCTTTCAAGAACGAGAACCTTTGAGCCACCTAAGATTTTCCCTGCTTGCGCCGCCTGCGAAGAAGGTCTATCTCTTAAAATTAAACTCGTATATTTAGATGATATATAAGCATATTCTTCAAGCAAAGCTCCCTCCTTTTCAGGCGGAATTGAGGTAATTTCCCCTTCAACTTCCTTCTTTTCTTTCTCCATTTTTCCGATTTCCTGAATATTACTTATATTTTTTCTGAATTTTTCAATATCTCCTATAAATAAAATTCCTGCAAGAATAGATGAAAGATCAGGATATTTCCTCCCAAGATGAACAGGGATTTTTAGCATAAAAATTTCCGCTGACATGAAACCTATTTCAGCACTTCTTTCTATATTATGGGGAGTCAAAAGCAAATTTATTTTCATTCTCCTCATAACTTCTGATGAATCACGAGCAAGTCCATATGATAACTTTTCAGATTCAGACTTCTTTATAAGCATACCATACTTCAAGTTGAAGTTATCAGTAAGATATTTCAGACAAGGAGAATATATAGCAAAATCTGTTACGACAAAAGATGATACTGTAATTTCAAGCCCGTAGAAAAAATTATCAACTTCAGAGATGAATTCTGAAAGTCTTTTCTCGTAAAATTCTGATGAGAAATCAGGGGATAATTTTCTGAAAAACCCAGATAATATTGATGCTACCCTTTTTACATACTCTTTATTCAAAATAAAGCAGTTTGAGTCAGCATAACCGTTTATATACTTTGAAACATCTATATGTCCTTCCCTACCTTCTAAAATTTTTGGATTTCTTGCTTTCCAAAGAGCTTGAGACAACCATCTTTTTTCAAATGTTCCAGTATGAATAAATACATCAGCCCTATTGAGAAGGCGCACATGAAAATCAGTAAGCTCAAAATCTTCTTGCGAACTATCAGATTCATCTAATAGATAGTATATCTCAAAAGAAGGGTCTGCAACTTTTGTAGCGATATAATAGAGGTCATAATTAGATGTAACTATGACTACCGAAATCAAAAATAAAGTTTGAAAGAGAACCATACCTAAAATTTAAAACAGAAAAAAATTTTTTTATTCAAAAAACTTCAAAAACTACCTTATTTCAAAAATAGCTTGCAAATAAAAAATATTTTGCGGTCCGGATCCCTCAGAAAAATTTCCTGTCCACTGCAATCTAAACTTTATATCACGAGAAGGTAAAAGCGTTCCAGCAATAGAAAGCTCAAATATTTGAGGTAAAGTTTTAGAACCTCCTCCTTCATACTCAACAAGACGCGGAATTCCGAATATCTCCGGTCTTAAAGAAGCATAGAAAATATCCGAAGGAGCTATTTGTATTTCACTAAAGATACCACCTTCAACGATGAGCAACGATGGTTCCTGCATTCTCCTTATGATGTATCCTATATTTGTATAAAAGAACGGTCTGAAAGCAAAAAATGCATCACCACCAAAAAAATCTGTAAAATTATCAGAGATAATAGTTGAGCCACCTTTCAACCTATCTGATGAAGCATTTTTCCCAAATGCCCAGAAAAGAGAAAAACCACCTCCAACTTTCTCCTCACCGAAAACATTTTTTATAGAGAAAAGACCAGCAAATTCATAACTTCCCTTACCGCCAAATGATATTTCAGAGCCATCAAAAATCTGACCTAAGATCTCCAATGTCCAAGGCAAAGGCGGAAATAAAGAGATTTCTATTCCTTCATCCAAAAACCCGTCTTGTCCAAAAAATTTCCTTATTGCAAATGGTCTTTCAACAAAGAATCTATCAAAAAACTGCCTTGAATTGGAATCCCCAATTGCACCGTAAAACCTACCTATTGTAAATCTGAAGAATGGGAAACCACGAGTTGAAACAAAAAGTTCTTTCACTCTGAAGAACTCCTCCGGTCCTGAAGCTTCACCTAAAAAACTCCCCATAACAGGAGACTCATTTGTTACTGCGCCTGTAAAAAAATACAGGTTTTGAGGTACAATATCTAACTGAGCTTTTGCAAAGAAAAACCCACTTGAACCTGATGCTGATAATTCGAGATTTCTCAAGGATAACGTAAAATAGTTATTTCTTCCGACAAATCCGGCAAACAATGAATTACCCCTAACCGATAAATCTAATGCGAAAGACCTTAACGGGAAAATAAAGATGGAATAGATAGTCAAGAACAAGATAAAAAAACAAAAGTTATTTTCTTTTGATTTTGTTGACATACTTGAAAAAATTTTAAAAAAATTCATTATAGTTTTTCAAATCGGAACCTACCCCGATTTTTTAAATCATAAAATTTTTCTAACATAACCTAATGTGATTTTCAATCCGATTTTTTGTATTTGTTCTCATTTTTCAGCTTACTTCGGATCTCCTTGAGCATAAATTCTGATATAAGCATGAGGTACATATTTTTTGAGATGAAGCAACCGAGGGAGGTCTTTTCCCAAGTATAAAATCCATTATCCTTTTGAACTCCTCAAAAATAGTATTTTTCACATCTGAAAAGGAGAACACATGAGAGAATGATTTATTATCGGATGTAGATTTTACTATAACTTCAAGGGAAAAATCATACTGAAAATTCCCTATCATTTTCTCAATTGATATAGAATATAGTCCAAGTTGAATTATATCAGATGAATAAACTTCGGCTTTTTTTCTTGTTTTGAGTTCAACAATTTTCTCAATTTTTTCTCCTGAAAAAATCACGAGATCCGGTTCCCCCGTTATGAAGGTTCGCAATTTAGTTTTTTCATCCTCCCAGATAAACCCAACTCTTGTTGCAACGCCTACTCTCTCACCTTTAAGAATTAACTTTTCAATTTCGTCTATATCTGATACATCATAAGCAAAAAACTCGTCGTGTAATTTTCTCCCAAGTGCCATCTCCTCTGTATCTATTTTCCCATGACGTAACTCTAAAATTTTTCTCCATTCACAATACACAGAACTTGAAATATCTGAAATGAAAACTTTCGGGATTTTCTGGCGCCTCGCTAAATCAGAAAGCTCGAGAAATTTACTACATATCAAATGAAGAATAGATTTTCTCACCTTTTCTCCTTTCCCTTCCGTAAATTTATTTTCAGCTCTTCCAAACTTCTTATCCCCTTTCGCTTGAAAAGAATCTCAATGACCTTTTCTGATGGTACATAAGGTTTCGGTGGAGAAATTAATTCTCCTTTTACAACTTGCCAGGAATAAACCACAGGTTCAGGATCGTATCTTCCAAAACTATCTTTACTTCTTACTTTTATCTTGTTTATACCCTCATTCAAATCAGTTATGGTAAAATATGAGGAACACTCAATCCAACCTGTATCGTTGATATTACATTCAAATTCGACATCATCTTCATCTGAGGTGAATAAAAATTCTGCTGAATTAGAATTCGTTATACTCGGAGGCGCTTCTATCAAAAAAGTAAAAGGTGGCAAAGCATCAACTCTGAAAAAAAAATCCTTTGGAGGCTCTTCTCTGTTTCCAGCAATGTCCACTGAGAAAGCAGATATTTTGTGAATCCCATCATCTATGTTTGTAAGGTAAATTCCACCTGCGGAGCAATCAATCCAAAAGCCATCATCAATTCTGCAAAGTGTATATCTAACAGGCTCACTTACCAAGAGTCTAAATTCAGCCTCAGGTAACGTCAAAAGGTCAGAAAAACCAACAGGCAATATCGTGGTAGAAGGAGGATAAGTATCAACAATAAAATCGTATTCTAAAAGCTTCCTTGAACATCCTGAATTCTCATATACGACAACAAATTTTTTGTAACCATCTTCATTAAATTGTACAGACAATCTGTTTGATAAGGAAGAGCATGGAAGCTTTACTCCTGCGATATCACACATAAAGGTTATTCCGGGGGAAAAAACAAAATCTGCCACTCTTTTATTCCAGTATTTTTCTGGTTTTACAATCAAATATGGTGAGAATGGTAAATCGTAGCAAGTTATCGCTCTCTCGTAACTTTTGACCATATATTGAGTTAAAGATTTTTCATAAAATTTTCCTTCCTCACTGCGATGAATAACCGAGATACTTTTCTCTTCACTTTTAACTGATGGAAGCATTTTTTTTTCTTGTTTTTCTTTCTTAAGTTGCTTTTCTCCTAATTCTTCTCCTTTTTCCATACTTTCATATACAAACTCATTTTTTTTAGGACATTTAGAAAAGAATATTCCTAAAATGAACCCACCAATAAAGGTGGAAATATAGAGGAGAATCTTGGTAACTTTCTGAATTTTTTTCCTTTTTGTAATAAATTTCTCGTCTTTTATCATTATATTCTTAATATTCTTAAAGCTTTAATCTCTTATATAAAATTATAAATTTTAATTTCTACTTTAATATAAAAGCTATTATAAAATCTATTATTACAATAAATGTATTACAATAATATACTAAAATTTTATGAAAAAAATATAGGGAGACAATAAAACTTGTAAATTCTCCTTTCGCAGTCTAAAAAACAATTTTTGAAAAAAGAGAAAAACGCAAAAATTACAAAAACAATAATGTTATGATAAAAGAAGAGGAAAAACTTGAAGGCAAAGTAGCTATCATCACAGGTGCTTCGAGGGGAATAGGTAAAAAAATAGCGATTGAACTTGCTAAAAGAGGAGTAAAGGTCTGCGTAGCAGCAAAAAGTGAGGAAGGGACGGAAAAACTCCCCGGCTCAATATACGATACGGTAGAAGAGATAAAAAAGATTGGAGGAGAGGCAATAGCAGTAAAAACAGATGTAAGATTTGAAGAAGATATAAAGAGAATGGTAGAGGAAACAGTATCAAAGTTCGGAACGGTTCATATACTTATAAATAACGCAGGAGCACTATGGTGGAAACCTGTAATAGAAACTCCTCCGAAAAGATTTGACCTTGTATTACAAGTAAATGTCAGAGCATCTTTCATCGGGTGCTACTATGTTCTGCCTTATATGATGAAACAAAAATGGGGACACATAATAAATATGTCACCTCCAATAGAATTTTCTATACTCCCCGGAAAAGTGGCATACCTTATATCAAAATATGGTATGACCATGCTGTCTATGGGATTAGCAGAAGAAGTAAAGGATTATAATATAGCAGTGAATTCCTTGTGGCCAGCAACTGCGATTGAAAGTCAAGCAACAATAAATTTCCAACTTGGGGACCCAACTATGTGGCGAAAACCAGATATAGTCTCAGACGCAGTGATAGCAATAGTATCAAAACCTCCATCTCGCAGAACAGGAAAGGCACTTATAGATGAAGATGTCCTACGAGAAGAAGGAATAACAGATTTTTCACATTACGCATGCGTTCCAGGAACAAATCCTCCTCGCCTTATTTTCTAATAATAAAAAAATAATAAACAAACAAAACGAACAAAAATAATGGACAAAATCTTGAAACAAACCAAAAAACTTCTACAAAGATAAAATTTAAAACGATATGGCAGAACCTTTTCTAACAACGAGATTAGATAAATTCAAAGACTTCCTAAAAGGAATAACAACATGGAGCAGAAAATGGTCATTCTGGCCTATCCCCATTGGAACTGCTTGCTGTGGAATAGAATATATGGCAGTGATTGGATCACATTTTGATATATCAAGATGGGGAGCAGAGGTCGTTAGATTTTCACCAAGACAAGCTGACCTTATGGTTATAGCAGGAACAATAACAAGAAAGATGGCAGATGTCGTAAGAAGAGTATATGAACAGATGGCCGAACCAAAATGGGTTATATCCTTTGGTTCATGTGCATCATCAGGAAACGGTATATACCAAACATATTCGGTCCTTGATGGAATAGATAAAGTCATACCCGTTGATGTTTATGTAGCAGGCTGTCCTCCGCGACCAGAGGCATTCCTTGAAGCGTTAGAATACCTCCAACAAAAAGTAGAAGGCAAAAGAGAAATTTTTGAAAAATTAAAAGAAAAAAGAAAAATAATTCAAGAAGGCAACAAAACTATCATAATTGGAGGATTTGAAATAAGTAAAAAATAGTTTTTTATTTCAACCCATTCTGTTGTGGATTCTATTTGTTTTTTGAAAAAACAATTTAATGAAATTTTATTATTATCACTACTAACTATTTATTTTGTTTTTTTATTATTGTTTTTTATGCTTAAAACTTCAAGTGGTTTCGGAGAAGTTTGGTCTCATTCCCATTTTTGTTCCCTTCTCGGCTGATTTTGAGATGCATCAATAGTAAAACACAATAATAAAATTAATTAATTTCATAAAATAGCGAAACTTATCTTTATAATTAGGATTTTTATGGGTTCAAAAATTAAATTATTTGTAATGAGAAAAAAGATAGGAGAAATTTTGTTAGAGCTCGGAGTAGAAGAAGGAAAGATCCAAGAAGCACTAAAAATACAAAAAGAGAAAGGGGGTAAGATAGGAGAAATTCTTGTAAAAATGGGGACAATTGATGAGGAGAAACTATATAAGGCTCTGGCTTTGCAGTATGGAATACCATTTATTCCAAAAGTAGAGAAAGAATATGTATACGAGGATATGGCAAAAGAAATCCCGCCCCACTACGCAAAAACGAAAAAATTTGTTTTACTCAAACCAGCAATAAACGGAAACGGGAATTCCGGGAAACACGAGTTCATTCCTTGCGTGATTTCAAATACACAAGATGCAGAACTCATATCAGAACTACAAAGAAAATTTAAAAAGCCAATAAAGGTTATGATAGCAAAAGAGAGTGATATAGAAAACTTGATAAATGAAATATACGGAGAAAGAACTACAATAGAAGTTTCAAAAGAGGTTGAAAGAGCTGAAGAAATTTTTGCTTCGGAAATAGAGGAAACAACAAAAGATATTCTTGAAGAAAAAGGTGAGGCCCCAATAATAAGGTTCTTAAACGCCTTATTTTTCCAAGCGGTGAAAGAAAGAGCTTCAGATATACACATAGAACCCGCTGAAAGAGAAACAGTAATAAGAATGAGAATAGATGGAGTCCTTCACGAAATAATAAGAATAAACAAATCTCTTCACGAGCCAATAGTATCAAGAGTAAAAGTTATATCAAGACTTGATATAGCAGAAAAGAGAATACCACAAGATGGGAAAATAAAACTAAAAGTAGCAGGAAAGGACATAGATGTAAGAGTATCAACCTTACCGACAGTTTTCGGAGAAAGAGTTTCCTTGAGAATCCTTGATAGAACAGCTACCATTTTAAAAATAGAAGAAATCGGAATGGAAGATGACATGATTGAAAAAATGAAACAACTCATAAAGAAAACTTACGGTATGATCCTTATAACAGGTCCAACGGGTTCAGGAAAAACTACAACTTTGTATGCATGCCTTTCCGAAATAAATTCCCCTGGGATAAACATAATAACAATTGAGGATCCAATAGAGTATCAGATAAAGGGTATAAATCAAATTCAAGTTAATCCAAAAGTAGGATTGACTTTTGCAACAGGGTTAAGGTCTATTTTAAGGCAGGACCCAGATGTGGTAATGGTAGGAGAAATAAGAGACAGTGAAACAGCATCAATAGCAATACATGCAGCTCTAACGGGACACCTTGTTTTATCAACTCTCCACACTAACGATGCTCCGAGCGCAATAACTCGTCTTATAGATATGGGAATAGAACCTTATCTTATATCATCCGCAGTATTTGCTACTATCGCCCAAAGATTAGTAAGGAAAATATGTCAAAAATGCAGAGTCCCTTATGAACCGGACCAAAAAGAACTTGAACTTATAGGTCTTAAACGAGAGCAAATTCCGGATGGAATACTTTATAAGGGGAGTGGATGTAAAGAGTGCTTCGGGACAGGATTTAAAGGAAGAATAGGAATTTTTGAGCTATTTCTTATAGATGATGAGATAAGGGAACTTATAAACTCAAAATCAGATTCAATGAAACTAAAAAGTGTAGCTATATCAAAAGGCATGAGAACTTTGAGAGAAGACGGGATATTAAAAGTAATAAAAGGCATTACAACAATTCAAGAACTCGCAAGAGTAATTCAGGAAAGTGTGTAGTTAAATCTCACTCTTTTTTGAAAAGTCCGTATATAAACCACTCTAAATCTTTTCCTCTTTCAAGAACTTCAACTGGTTTGAAAAAATCAAATTCTTGTTTCAAAGTTTCTTCTGTGAAAAATCTATCATAGTGTTTCCTGTGATATATAAAGTGTCTTTTCCTTACCTCGTGTATGTGATGTTTGAACTTTGTGCTGAAAACCCCTATCAAAAAATATCCTCCTTTTTTCAGAACTCTCATCAACTCAGTTTTGTAAGTTCGCAACATCTTCTTCCTTACGTGATGAAAAATTCCAAAGTCTAAAACAATATCAAAAGATTCAGATTTGAACGGCATAAAAAAAACATCAGCAACAGCAATATAGGTGTTCTGAAAACCTGATATTCTTTGCTTTGTTTTCATAAGAGGAGTTCTGAGTATATCAAAGCCAAAAACTCTGGAATCAGGGAAAAATTTTTTGAGCATAATCATGTGCCGTCCCTCACCACAACCTATATCAAGACAGCTCAAACTTTTCCCATCAAATTCAGGTTTTATTTTTTTGAGAAAGTCTTCAAAAACAGGTTCAGGAGTATCAGAGGACCACGGAGTTTTCCCGCTCTGATATGCCTTTTCATAAAATTCCTTGTCCATATAAAAAAATTTAACAGTATTTTCTAAAAAAAACTTTGAAGAAAATATCTTATTGTGAAAATATCTTATTGTCCTATATTTCAGATATGCATAAGTTCCCCATCATTAATAATTGACTTTTCTCAACGTTCCCCATATTCCCATGCCTTTTAGATAAGGAATTCCCCTTCTTTCAGAAATCTATTAGAAGAAAGAATTCAGATTTGATTTAAAATCTTGTGCGTTTTTTAGTTTCTCTTTTTACTGTTAAGAAAATTTTTCAACATATTTTACTATTTTTTTATTCTTTCTATTTTTGCTTACT
>Ga0209393_1000087_pt1 | contig 44616 bp, 37 predicted proteins | sample SSWtaG_2_FD_184117 | JGI IMG/M metagenome (GOLD analysis project Ga0209393, IMG submission 184117) | Hot spring microbial communities from Sandy's Spring West, USA to study Microbial Dark Matter (Phase II) - SSWsed_130316 (SPAdes)... | ecosystem: Environmental > Aquatic > Thermal springs > Hot...
TATTATATCAGTAGGTTAAGGGATGCAAAACGACAACACAAGAATGGAAGATTTAACAAAGAGAATGGAAGATTTAACAAAGATTGAAAGAACTTCTTCCAGAAGCTTGTAATATGGTTGCGACCTTTGTCAAACGACTTTACAAAAGCTAAATCAAACACAAAAGCAACATCAAAAAAGCAAACTGTTATTTTATTATTATTCCCCCATCATTATTAATATTCTTTTTTATTTTATTTTATTATTGGTGGTAGTTATTTATAATTAATTAATTATTTATTTATTTTGTATTCTTGTTTATTTTGGTATTTAGAAAATAAACATGAACATATATAACAGAAAGATATACAGAGAAGAGAGACTATTCAAAGGTAAAACATCAACTGATATAGAAAGTATATCACTTGAAGGTAAGAAGGTTCTTATCAGAACATTTGGGTGTCAGATGAACGAAAAAGATTCGGAAAGGATGATAGCGAAACTTGGGATGATACCGGCTCAATCGGAAGAAGAGGCAGATGTAATAATAGTAAATACCTGTGCCGTAAGGGAAAAGCCAGAGCACAAAGTCTATTCAGAAGTCGGAAAATACATAAAACTAAAAAAAATAAAAAAAGATCTCAAAGTAGGAATAACAGGATGCGTAGCACAGCTAAAAGGTTCTGAACTTTTGAAAAAAACCGAGGCTGATTTTGTAGTCGGAACCCACGCAATAAATAGAATAGACCAAATAGTAAAAAGAGTAATTGCAGGAGAGATAGTAGTTGATACCTCTCTTACTACAAACCTAAACGATAGGTTTGAAAGCCCAATACCAGAAACCTTTTATGATGGTTCACGAGTAAAAGCTTTCGTCACAATTCAAGAAGGTTGTAATCAATTCTGCACTTTTTGCATAGTCCCAATAACAAGAGGCAGAGAAGTTACAAGACCATCACATGATATAATAAGAGAAGTTATTGAACTTGCATCAAAAGGCGTAAAGGAAGTCATACTTATAGGTCAGAATGTAAATGGATACGGCTGGAACACCCCAGGTGAAATCTCCTTCCCACAACTCCTCAGAGAAATCAACAAAATTGACGGAATATTGAGAATAAGATTTACAACATCAAATCCAAAATACATGACAGATGAGCTAATAGATACTATGGCAGAATGCGAAAAGGTTTGCGAACAACTCCACCTACCAGTTCAATCAGGCTCAAACAAAATACTCAAAAAGATGGGGAGAAGACATACAATAGAACAATACCTTGAAATAGTTGAAAAACTCAAAGCAAAAATCCCATCAATCGCTCTCACAACAGACATAATAGTTGGCTTCCCAGGAGAAACAGACGAAGACTTTGAGCAGACAGTAAAACTAATAAAAGAGGTAAAATTTGATGATATTTTCTCATTCAAATTCTCTCCAAGACCAGGAACATTAGCCGCAAAAATGGAAAATCAAATACCAGAAGAAGTAAAAGCAGAAAGACTAAAATACTTACAATCTATACAAGATGAAATAACACTAAGCAAAATGATAGAATACATAGGAAAAGTTGAGGAAATTCTCGTAGAGGGTCCAGCTCAAAGAAACCCAGAAAAAGATTCAACAGGAAGAACAAGAACCGGAAAACCAGTAAATTTTGAAGGAAAGGTAAAACCAGGAGAAATAGTTTATGTTAAAATTCAGGAAGCTTTCAGAAATTCACTTCGGGGTGAAATAGTAAATTAAAACCTAAATAAAATAACCTAAATAAAATAAAAAAACTCATAAAAATTAAAAACCGTTAAATTAAAAAATTGTTAAATTAAAAAATTGTTAAAATCGTGAAAAAATGGAATTAAATGTTATAGTAGAATTCTATGAATGAACACGATATAGATTTGTTATCGGCAGATACGATTTCAAGTCTATCGTCTGAAATAAAGGGAAGGTTTGGCGTCTTCAAGATAAAATCAAGCGATATATTTGAAAAGTGTAGGAGATTTAAAGTAGCAGAAAAGGCAAAAGAAATGGGACTTTATCCGTATTTTTTAGAGTTTGAAAAGAATGAGGGACCAGTAGCTTACATAAACGGACAAAAGAAAATAATGCTTGGTTCAAATAATTACTTAGGACTTACCCATCACCCAAAAGTGAAGGAGGAAGTAATAAAAGCGGTAAAAGAATTCGGAACAAGCGCAACCGGGTCAAGATTTCTTAATGGAACACTAAAAATGCATAAAGAATTAGAAGAAGAACTCGCAGATTTCGTAGGGAAAGAAAAAGCTCTCGTTTTCTCAACAGGATACCAAACAAATCTCGGAATTCTCTCTGCACTATCAGGTCCCAATGACTTTATAATATGCGACTCAAAATGCCATGCCTCAATATTAGATGGAACACAACTTGGAGTTGGAAAAAAAGTAAATTTCAGACACAACAATATGGATTCTTTGGCAGAAGTTATTGAGTCTCTACCGAAAGATTCAGGAAAACTTATAGTCATAGACGGAGTGTATTCTATGGATGGAGATATAGCAGACCTTGATGGTATAGTGAAATTAGCAAAAAAATATAATGTAAGAATATTTGTAGATGATGCGCACGGACTCGGGGTCCTTGGATATGGCGGAAGAGGAACCGCAAATCATCTGGGGTTTGATGATGAAGTTGATATAATCATGGGAACATTCTCAAAGTCATTTGCTTCAATTGGAGGATTTGTAGCAGGAGAAAAATATGTAATTGATTTTATTCAACACTTTGGAAGACCTATGATTTTCTCCGCTGCTCTACCCCCACCCTGCATTGCAGCAGCAAAAGCTTCTCTGAAACTTATGAAAGAAAATCCTGATATGGCAGAAGAGCTAAGAAAAAAAGGAGAAAATTACAGGAATGAACTCAAAAGAGCCGGATTCAACATAGGAAATTCTCAAACTCCAATAGTCCCAATAATATTAGGAGATGAGGTCTTAACAATAATGTTCTGGAAGAGATTGTTTGACGAAGGTGTTTATACAAATTGTGTTATCCCTCCCGCAGTCCCACAAGGAGAATCTTTACTTAGAACTTCTATAATGCTAACCCACACATCAGAACATATAGAATTTGCACTTGAAAAAATTTATAAAGTTGGAAAAGAAATGGGAGTAATTTGAACGATGATATAAGCACTATGTTATTTTTCCAAGTCTTCAATTATTTTCTTTTCTGAAAAATCTACAACAAAGATTTTCCTTTCGCCTCCGAATCCTATCAATAAAATCTTGATCTGCAAATAATTTTTAGGTTTTGAAATCTCAAAAGAGTAAGTAGAAAATAAAGAATTAACTTCAATAGATTTGCATTCATCAGAAAAACCAAAATCTTTTACTGAAACCGGGCATATTAAAATTTCCTTCAAATCAGAAACAGAGAAAATGAGATTTGAATTTTCATCAAACCTTATTTCCTTTATTTTCAAATTCGGAGGTTTTAACCCCTTTATCCCTTTTGAAGCACAAGACAAAGAAAGTAAAAGAAAAACAAAAATTATAAAAAATCGCAGCGAAATGGAAAATAAAGTAAAAAAAAAGAATTTATGTATCCCCTTCTCTTTAATCATTATAAATCACTTACAAAAATGTTCTTCCTTCAATTTAATAGCAAATAAACGGAAAATAAATAAGAAGAAATTAACAAAATTAATCAATAAAAGTAAGAATAGGTAAAATTGAAAATAAATAAACTGATATGTCAAGAAAAGTATCGCTTATTACAGGGATAACAGGACAAGATGGTTCATACCTTGCGGAGTTCTTACTATCAAAGGGCTACGAGGTTCATGGAATAATAAGGAGGTCATCAACATTCAACACTCACAGAATAGATCATATATATGTTGATCCACATGAAAAAGGAGCAAGATTATTTTTACACTATGGGGATTTATCAGATCCCGGGGTCATCACAGAGATAATATGGAAAATAAAACCAGACGAAATATATAATTTGGGAGCACAATCTCATGTCAAGGTTTCATTTGATATGCCGGAATATACAGGCGATATAACCGGCCTTGGAACAACAAGAATTCTTGAAGCAATAAGAAGGAGTGGAATAAAAACGAAGCTTTATCAGGCATCATCTTCTGAGATGTTCGGAGATTCTCCCCCACCTCAGAATGAAGAAAGCCCTATGAGACCACGCAGTCCCTATGCAGCAGCGAAGCTTTATGCATACTGGATGGTTAGAAATTACAGAGAGGGTTACAAAATTTTCGCATCAAATGGTATTCTTTTTAATCACGAAAGTCCGAGAAGAGGGGAGACTTTTGTGACTCGCAAAATAACTCGCGCAGTTGCTCATATACTCGCAGGAAAGCAAAAAAAACTTTATCTCGGGAATTTATACGCTAAAAGAGATTGGGGTTTCGCGCCAGAATATGTTGAAGCCATGTGGTTAATGTTGCAACAAGAAAAACCAGATGATTTTGTTGTTGGAACAGGAGAGAGCCATTCTGTCAAAGAGTTTGCAGAAAAAGCATTTGAGTATGCAGGAGTTGAAATAGAATGGAAAGGAACAGGCACAGAGGAAAAAGGAATTGTAAAAAGCTTTTCTGAAAGGTGGTCAGATATTCTAAAACCAGGTCAAATTTTAATTGAGGTAGACCCGAGGTATTTCCGACCAACAGAGGTTGAGCATTTACAGTCGGATATATCAAAAGCAAGGCGCGTTTTGGGATGGGAACCAAGAACAACCTTTGATGAACTTATAAAAATAATGGTTGATTACGACATGATATGGGCAGGTCTCACTCCACCTGGGGAAGGGATAAAGATATCAAAATCAAAGGGGTTCCATTACACAAATCATGACTTTTCTTTCCATCAGAAAATAAGAGAATTCGTAAGTCGAGAAAGTAAAGAATGAGAAGGTAAAATTTTCAACCTTCTACACTCCTTCTATTTAAAATTTCAATTATTAAAATTTCAATGGTGAATAAATTTTACCTATATGCTTGAAGTGAAAAACATAGAAACTGTTTATTTTGACAGGCTTTACATACTCAAAGGATTGTCTTTGAAAGTAAATAATGGAGAGATAAGGGTTGTAATAGGTCCGAACGGAGCCGGAAAAACAACACTTCTTAAATCTATAATGGGACTAATAAAAGATCAGCCCAGAAAAGGCGAGATAATATTTGATGGTAAAAATATAACTCGTAAAGACCCAGAAGAGATAGCTCAATATGGAATAACTTTGGTTCCGGAAGATAGAGGAGTATTTCCTGAATTGAAGGTGGAGGAGAATTTAATTTTAGCAGGTTGGACAGGGGAAAAAGATCACGAAATTTTTGATGTTTTCCCGAACTTGAAAAATAAGTTAAATGAGCTTGCAAATAACTTATCAGGTGGAGAGCAGCAGATGCTTGCTTTGGCTCGGGCAATACTGAAAAAACCAAAACTTATCATGTTAGATGAACCATCGCTCGGACTTTCTCCTAAAATAACCACAGAACTTTTTTCTATACTGAAAAACCTAAATGAAAAAATGAAAATAACTATTCTCATAGCTGAACAGAATGTAAAGGCTGCAACCTCAATAGCACACTACGGATATGTTATGGAAGAAGGAAAAATCGTATTTGAAGGAACACCGGATGATTTTCAAAATAACGAATTTGTAAAAGAACTATATCTTGGAGGCTCAATAAAAAAACCAGAAAAGGGCTGGCAACTTTATAAAAGAAAAAGAAGATGGTAAATAAACAAGGTAAATAAACTAATTAATAATATTCATCTGAAAATTTCTTTTTTTTATATCAAGAGTTCCTAAAATTTTATTATTATGCCTTTTGTTTCTTCTTTTGACGGAACAAAAATTCACTATCAGGTTGTAGGAGAAGGAAGCAAACCAATATTTTTCATAATGGGTCTTGGTGTAGATATGCGCGGTTGGATGTTCCAGGTTCAGCATTTCTCAAAAAAATACAAAGTGTATCTTATAGATAATAGGGGAGTAGGAAAAACAGATAAACCATCAAAGCCGTTTACAACGGAAGATATGGCAAGAGACATATACTATGTTATGCAAAAAGAAAACGTAGAAAAAGCTAACTTTGTTGGAGCATCTATGGGCGGGATGATATTACAGAAATTTGCTGCACTATTTCCAAATAAAGTTGAAAATCTTGTTCTTGCTTGCACCCTTTCAAAACTTACAGACCACGAAAAAGAACTTGTGAAAAAAGGATTTAAATTCATAAAAGGAATTGACGTTGATGTTAATAATGAAGAAATAATTAAAAACCTACTCTTACAAACAATAGAAGCCGACCCAGAAAGAATTTTCAATTTCCTCTCGAAAAATATATTTGACCCTATGTTCTTTGAGCAAAACAAAGATTTTATAATAAGCTTCTTCAAAGATTATCTGAAAGATGGTTTCAGTGTAAGCGGATTTATGAAGCAAGTTTGGGCAATATTGAACCACGACTCAACAGAAGACCTGCCAAAAATAACCGCAAAAACACTCGTAATAACAGGGGACGCTGATAAAATGGTTCCACCAGAAAAATCATTATTTATACATCAGATGATAAAAAATTCTCAACTGAAAATAATAAAAGGAGGCTCTCACGCCTTTATGTTTGAAAGATACGAGGAATTCAATTATGAAATAGAAAAATTCATTGAGTCAAACTGAAAAATTAGATTCAATCTGAAAAATCAAGTTTAATTTTACAACAAATCCCACAACAAGTCCAACCACTTCACCATATAGTTATCTCTATACCACCAGAAACAAAAGGAAAAGTCGGATTATACCTGATGTTAGGGAAATACTCAGCTCCTTCAAGCTCATAAGAGAAGTTCTCAGCAGTGGTCATAAGTCTATATCCTCCACCTAAAAATATGCTGAAACGGGGATGTAAAAACCACTCCAAAAACAATGCGGGAGTAATTCCCAAAGAAATATCAGAAAGTGAAACCTCTTGATTTATGTCTTGCCTTATTGCAGGTATGCCTATTCTTATGAAGTCAAGTGTGAATTGAGGTACGAATCCGAGCGAGCGAAGATAAAACTTTTTTCTTATCCCCAAATTTGCTCCGAGCTCGTATGCAAAACGTGATATATGAACCAATCCAGAAGTTATAAGATAAAATTCAGATATGTTCCAGCCAAAAGCAGTTGCAGTATTCACTTTGCCAGAAATAGAAAAGCCAAAAGCAGAACCTTTCTTTCCCTCGACAAAAATTAAATTATTATGTCCCTTTTCTTCAAAATTCATAGAAGGTAAATAGTTAAAGGATAGCGTAAGTCCGACACCCACAAGCGGATATTCTCTTACTATCTGGCCGACCTCTGCTGAACCTGACATAATTTGGAATCTTGAATTTTCTTCTGTTTTTCCATCTGCTATTTTTCTTGCTCTCACCCAACCCACCCTTCTGAAAGTTTCTTTTCTTCTTCCGTGTTCATCAATTTCTTCTTGCCTTTCCATAACTGCAAAATCTGAATCAAGATAAACTTTGTCTCTTTTCGTAAGTGGAGCCCAAATATTTTGTCCTTCTGCACTTGAAATTGTAGCAAAAAGTGAAAAATCAGGAACTCTTCTCATATCTGCATTTATTTTTTTTGCTATCCACTCAACAAGCATTATAATGCATCTGTCAAAAGCTTGAAATGGTGTCTCAAAAAATTCAACAGATGGTAAAAACAAGGATATAGGAAATGGCAAAGGTAAAAGGGGCATTTCTCCGACCTTAACAACCTCCGAATGACTTGTATATGTTTTGAAAACCAAAATCGGCTCACCTGTCTCAAAATCTACCTTGTAGTACACGACTTCAACTCCAAGAGAGCAAGATATAGACATATCAATTCCTCTTTTTTTCCTTCCGCTTATCCATACTCCAACATTGAATTTTTTAACATATGGAGAATATATGTATGCTGAATTAGCTATTCTTCTTATTTCTTCTGCGGTGACGACAAGGTCTTTGAATCGCCAATCCATTTTAGCTTCGGCTTTTGCTCTATCAACTTTCACCTCATCAACATATTGTTTTACGAGCTTTGAAAGAGCGTAAATATCTGTATCTCCACCAAGCGATACGGGATTATAATCAAATCTTTCTATCTCAACCGCCTTTCTTATTTTGGATTCAAGGTACTGGTAAAGGTCAATTCCTGTGAGGAAATCTACCGCACGAGCTACACTTCTTACTTCCGGGTTCATAACCATTTTAAGGTATGTTATAGATTTTCTGGTAAATTTCTCCTCCTGTGCTCTGGCGGATGATACATCAATTAACAAAAACAATAAAGAAGAAAAAGAAAAAACAAAACAATAAAAGATAAGAAGCGATAATATTTTTATCCTTTTCATTTTCATTATCATCATCAAGATCAAATTAATCTATCATCAAGATCAAATTAATCTATTTTTTTCTTTTCTCTAAAAACTCCTGCATCTTATTTTTTGCAAATTGAGAAGAAATCAAAGATGCACAGAACAGAGCCTCCGTTCTCATATTATCCTCAAAAAATCCATCTGAATGTAAATTACAAAGCTCAGATATGTACCGTAAAGCCGTTGGGTTTTTGCCTTCAAATTGAAGAATAAGTTTTTTTGCTTTATCTAAAAGCTCTTCTCGAGTTTCACAAATATCATCTAAAATACCGAGTTCAAATGCTTTCTCTGCTTCTATGAATTCTCCCGTCATTATAAAATGTTTTGCTTTTTGTGGTCCCACGAGTCTTGTAAGCCTTTGAGTTCCACCATACCCTGGTATAATTCCGAGATTTATTTCCGGGAGTCCGACTTTTGATTTTTTTGTCGCAACTCTAAATGTGCAAGCGAGAGCAAGCTCAAATCCACCACCGAGAGCATATCCATCTATCGCAGCGCATGTTATATACTTTAACTTTTCTATTTTAGATAGAATTCTTTGCCCCCTTCTCAAATACTCATACGCTTGATGGATATTTTCAAGTGATTTGAGTTCAGATATATCAGCCCCAGCAGAAAAAGCTCTACCTTCACCTGATATAACAACTCCTTTGAGCTTCATATACCATATCTCATCTAAAATCAAGTCAAGCTCAGATAGAATTTTGGAGGAAAGAGCATTCAGAGTTTCAGGTGAATTCAAGATTATAAACAAAACACCATCTTCTTGGTGAGTTTTTACCTTATCCATAACTCTTATTTAAGCTCCATAAAATAAGTTTTGTTTTTTGAGCAATTTTATTCTTTGACTTGCTCCGACATAACCGTAATTATTACTTATTTACCTTTTTCTTAAAAGGAAAGCTTTACTTATCTGGATTGGCATAAGACTTAAATTTATTTCACTATAAAATTGCGTCTTTCAAAACTCACTGCTTCCCCCCCTTTTAATCCCTCCTTACTTATAAAGAAAAGTTTTTCTTATATCTACTTCAATCAGCATAGGCTTCACCTTTATTTTAACATCAAATAAACCCGCTAAATTTTGTTTTTTAATTTGAGTTCCTGATGGATCTGATAAAATCTTTCCAGTTTTTGGCTTTTATTGCCTCTGTTTCTATTTTTTTGAGATATCTTATATCATCTACTTTTTGTAGAAAGTTTTTGATTTGCCTTGCTTTTGAGCTACCAAATTTTACTTGGACAATCCTCAAAATTGCTTCTTTAAGACCTTGTTTTATCCCTTCTTTAAGACCTTCCTGTTTTCCCTCTTTTAACCCCTCCTCTTTTCCCCATTTGTAAAGAAAAGTTTTCCTTATGTCTACTTCAATTGGCATGGGCTTCACCTCTATTTTAACATCAAATAAACCTGCTAAGAAACTTACACTATCTATATATTTAGCAATTTCTTTCTCATCTTTGACAATTTCTACAATTCTTTCTACAATTCTTTTTTTGACCTTTTCTATTATTTGAGGTTTTTCTTTAAATTTCCCAGCTAAAATTCCCACGATGACCTCCTCTGGCTTTTTGCTTTTTATGAAATCATCTGGGTCTATTTTTTTCATATCAACAACGATGAATTTGTGTAATGTGAATTCATCTTTGAAAAAAGAAAAAGGAGGATTTCCCTTGCCTACAAACAAAACTATCTGCATGGGTTTTTTCCCGAATTTTTCCTTAATTGCAAGAGAATATATAAGCATCCTTTCAGGTAAGGTTTTATCAGTTTGGACTTGTATTTCAATATGAAAAATTTTTTCTTTTGTTCTTAAAACCATATCGGGGCGAAGGGATTTGACAAATTCTATTTCGCCTGTAATATCTTCAAGCTTTTCTTCAATTTTCTCACCTGTGGCTACTGATATAAGTTTTCCAGCGGCTTTTGAGAAAATTTCTTTCAGAATCGGGTCAAATCTTTTTAATCGCTTTTCATTCTCCTTGCTCTTTCTTCCATGCGGATTTCCTATTTTATTCCTCATTATTTTTTATTCATCATTATTCCTACCATGCAATCTTATTTAAAAAGGGCAAAATTAAATTTTACTTATTGAGTGAACCAAAGTTTTCTTCTTTGTAAAAGTTATTTTAAGGCAAGATCTAACCTCTTACCACTGCAAAGATAGATTTTTGAACAATTTTATTTTTTTGATAGATGCTTTTTCAGAATTATAACGCGCATTTCACCAAATCTTTGCGTTAAAACAAAAATAAATTTCATCTTTTTAAATGCGGAATCCTTAAATTTATGAAAATTTATGATTCCAATAAGAATTAGGTTAAAGGGTTTTATGTCTTATAAAGACGAGGTTAATATAGATTTTGCAAAGGTTCTTCAAACCAAAGTTTTTTTAATTCAGGGACCAACTGGTTCTGGGAAGTCAAGTATAATAGATGCGATAATCTTTTCACTTTACGGCAAAATCCCACGATTTGAAGGTGACAGAAGAAAATCTAATTTCATAAACTATCAATCAGACAGAGCGATAGTAGAATTTGAATTCAAGATAAAAGATATATCTCAAAGATACAAAAGATATATAATAAAAAGGATTTTAGATAGATTTGATACGCAACAAGTTGAGGTTAAATCAAAATACGATGATGAAGAAGGTGAAAACTCTTGGCGAACAACGGTCGGGAAAAACATAAAGGTAGATGAAATAAACAAGAAAATAGAAGAAAACATAATTGGGCTATCTTATGATGTTTTCACGAAAACTGTGGTTTTACCGCAGGGGAGATTTGCTGAACTTTTGCACTCAAAACCAAAAGAAAGGTCTGATATACTCCTACAAATATACGGGTTTTCAGAACTATTCCAAAAAATAAAAGAAAAATCATCTGATGAACTTAAAGTTCTGAAAGCTGAAAAAGAAAAAATAGAACTTGAACTCAAAGAACTTGAAGATATATCACCTCAAAAGTTGGAAGAAGTAAAGAAAGAAATAAAAAGAATAGAAAATGAAATCTATGAGAAAGAAAAGGAAAGAAAACAACTTGAAGGGAAAATAGAGGTCATATCAGCCGAACTGGAAAAAATAAAGTCTCTTGAAAACAAAGCAGAAAAAATTAGAGAAATTTGTTCAAAAATATTGGAAGAAATAAAATCACAATTAGAAAAAATAGAAGCTCTTAAAATAATTTCAGATAAGGAAGAAAAAATCAAAAACTCTCTACAATTCCTAAACGAAATATATACCGAAATAGAAAACCAATCACAGAAATTCAAGATAGAAACAGATATACTCCTGAAAACAAGAATTTTTATAGATGACCTGAAAGAAAAAATAGAAAAATTAGAGAAAGAAGAAAAAGAGATTTTAAAACTTCAAACAGAACTTGAAAAAATAAATCCAAAAGAAAAAATCCTAAAAGATAAATTAGCAAATCAAGATGAAGATATAATGCAGATACTCAAAGAACTTTCATTCAGTTTGGAAATTTCAAAGCAAGAAGAAATTAACATAAAGGACAATTTAGAAAAGAAAAAAAAAGAATCAGAAGAAATCAATAATATCAAACAAAAATCCTATGAAATAATAAATACTCTCCAAAAAGAAGAGTTTAACCTCCGAGAAAAATTACAGAATGTAGAAAATGAAATAAAAAGGATGGAAATTGATATAGAAAAGCTGAAAGAAAAAGTTTTAGCTGAAAGAATAAGACAAAATCTAAAAGATGGAGATATTTGTCCGGTCTGCGGAAACATATTCAAACATCACAGCACAAAAGATATATTACCTCACAAGAAAATCTTAGAAGAAATATCTCTTAAAGAAAAAATTAAAAGAGAAAAGGAAAATGAGAGGAACAATATTCAGAAAGAAATAGAAAAGATACGAAATAAGATAGGAAAAGAAGAAGGAAAAATATCTGAACTTGAAACCAGAATAAAAAAATTGGAGAGCGAAATAGAAAATTTAGAAAAAAATAAAAAAGAAATCCACAATAGAATACAAGAGAATATATCTCGTCTATATGAATTATCAGAGAAAATAAAAAATGAGGAGATTTTGCAAAAGTTAAACGATTTATCAGATCCACTGCTTTCTGATGATGAATTTTTGAAAATAGCAAGAGAAATCAAAATCTCATCTGACCAAAAAATAAAAGAGATAAGAATACTGAAAGAAGAGCTCTCTTTTATTTCCCAAGAAAAATCAAATATAATCGGACTTTTGAGCAAAACAAAAAACGAAATAGAACTTCTGCAAAAGCAAGTTAATGAGAAAAAACAAAAAATGGCTGAATACATAAAGTCTTTATCGCTAATCTACCAAAACATATTGAACATCACCGAGATTACCGAGAAAATAAAGACAAAAGTAAATGAAATAAAAGAAAAATGGATTTCAAAACAAGATTGGAAAAATAATCAAACCTTTCAGGATATAGAAGAAAAATCAAGCAAAATCATTGAAGAAATAAACAGAGTGAAAACATATTTTATGTCATGTGCAAGAAAAATAAATGAATTCATTGAAGAATCTACTAACTTTGAATCAAACTTACTCCGCCAAGAAATTCTTGAAGATGCAGAGGAAGATTTGAAGGAAGCCATATCAAGATTTGATAGCTTCATAAAAAAGCTCTTAAATTCAATATCAAAATATCAATCTGATGTGGGGAATGTTATAACAGAAAAGTCAAAAATTCAAGAAGACATCAAAGCTTCTGAATCTAAAATTTTAGGAAATATAAATCTCATAAGAGAAAAAATATCAGATATTGAATCCGAGTCTGATTTCAAACTAAAACAAATCCTGGATTTAATCGAAGCTCATAATCTTTCCGAACTTGGAAAAAGAATCAGGAATTTAGAATTTGAGATAAAAGATAAAATTCTGCCGGTTATAGAACAAGATTTGAAAAAAATATCAGATGAAAAAGCAAAGCTCCAAAAATTCAAAGATTCAATATCAGATGAACTAAACATTCTTCAAAGAACATACGGAATACTACAAGAGAAATCTCAAACCGTTCAAGAGAATCTGCAAAAAAAAGAAAAGCTCCAATTACAAATCCCCGTCATAGATGAGAACATAAGAATTCTCAGTTTAATATTAGAAGATTTCGGAGACAAAGAACCTTCATTCAAAAAGTATCTTTCATCAAAGCTTCTTGAAAGAATTCTTGAAACCGCATCTGACATCATGAGAACTTTATCTCAATCAAGATATGCTTTTTCCATAGGAGAAGAAGGAGATATGAGAATAAAAATTCTTGATTATTCGTATCTCAAAGATGGGAAACCGCAGGTAAGAGAAACATACAGTATGAGCGGAGGAGAAACTTTTCTCGCTTCACTATCCTTAGCTCTCGCCTTGTCTTCTCAAATAATTGGACATAGGAAATTTGAATGCTTCTTTATAGATGAAGGTTTTGGCTCGCTTGATGAGGATTCATTAGACCTTGCCATGCAAACGCTTGAAAACTTCGCAAAAACGGGAATATATCTTGGAATAATAACTCATGTTGAAAGTATGAAATCTCAGATTCAATTCTCAAAAATCATCGTAAAAAAAGACGGAGCATCATCAAAAATTGAAATATATTGAGAAAATACAAAAAACTTGAAAAATATAAAAAAATATAATAAACAGTAAATTTATACTTTATGATTGACTTTTCAATAGAGCCAGAACTCTTACAGTTGAGGGAAACAGTTTATAAGTTCGCAAAAGAGGAAATAATACCTATTCAGGAGAAAATTCAGAGCTTGAACTTGATGCAAAAGAAGAATTTGCATGGCCAATATGGGAGAAATTCAAAGAGTTCGGACTTTTGGGGTTCCCTTTCCCGGAAGAATATGGAGGACAGGGAGCGTCAGCACTTGCTACAACACTAGCTTGGGAAGCACTTGGACTTGCAGGTGTAGATGGTGGGATGGTAATGTCTCTTTCTGCCCACACGATACTATGCGGTGTGCCAATAATGGTATATGGAACCGAAGACCAAAAAAGAAGGTATCTCACTCGCCTTGCATCAGGGGATATGATAGGTTGCTTTGCCATAACTGAACCACATGGAGGTTCAGACTCAATACATCTTAAAACCACCGCAGTAAAAAAAGGAGATAGATATATTCTCAACGGCTCAAAAATTTACATAACAAACGCACCAATAGGAGACTTATTTTTAGTTCTTGCAGCACAAGATAAATCGCTCGGCTCGGCAGGAATAACCGCTTTCCTCGTAGAAAAAAATTTCAAGGGATTTAAAGTTTCAAGAAAACTTGAAAAAATGGGAAATAGACTCTCCCCAACCGGTGAAATAGTCTTTGAAGATTGTGAGGTTCCTCAAGAAAATGTTCTTGGACAAGAAAATATGGGATTTATTCAGGTTGTAAGAACAATTTTTGGATGGGAAAGGTCTGTTATGCTCGCGCCTTCTGTTGGATCAGCCGAACTTTTACTTCAAGGCATCCTGGCTTTTGCGAATCAAAGACAAGCTTTCGGAAAACCCATTTCCTACTTTCAAGCAATCCAGAAAAAAATAGTAGATCTCAAGGTATCAATTGAAGTTGCAAGGTCTTACCTTTACAGAATCGCCTGGCATATAGATAGAGGCGAACTTCCTTTTATTGAAGCCTCGTCATTTAAGCTCTTCTGGGGAGATAGTATAGTAAATCATGTTTATGAAGCTATACAAACATTAGGTGGTCTTGGATACATGAGAGAGGCAAAACTTGAAAAAGGTTACAGAGATGTAAGACTTATAACAATAGGAGGAGGAACTTCAGAGGTTCAAAGAACAATCGTTGCAAGAGCAATTCTCGGACTTTCTGGAAGAGAAATCGAGTAAATGAAAAATGAAAAGAAACATTTCTTAAACTTATTTTCGTGTATATTTTCAGGATAACTGGATTTTTAGGTCTCATATTTTCAGTTATTTTTTTCTTTCAGCTCTCGGCTTATTTTTTCAGAAAAAGTGAGATTATATTTCTCCTAACATTTTTAATCTTTATTGCAATAACCATTTACACATTCACTCCATCATTCATTCTTGAAAGAATACTGAAAAAGTTAGGTAAGAAAAAAGAGGAAAAAGAGTTAGTAGATATCAAAAGCATTATTGGAACCTCCCTTTTTATCATGCTTTCGGCTTACACTATATTCACAAAATATTTTTTACCAAAGCACCTAAAATATGATTTTCCTCTAACTTCTGATCGCATTCACACCTTAGAATACGCAAATGTGGAGCAAGCTCTTCAAGGAAAAACTTTACTTTCATTTCATCACATCAACAAATACACGAACAAAAATATAGATATTGATGGAGAAAAAATAGTTCCCCTAACTTTTCCTCCCTTTTCTCACATACTTTTATGCAAAAATTACAGTGCTGGATTGATACATTACCAATCAGATAGATTTGGTTTTAGGAACAGAGATGAGATCTGGGAGAAAAATCCAGATATTATAGTTTTAGGGAGCTACGCTGTACAAGGATTTTGCACTGACAACCCGTTTTTAGAAAAAGTATCAGAAGCTCTTGAAATAAATATTTTGAATTTAGGTAAGGGGGAAACAGACCCATTGATTTCATTTGCAATTTTCAGAGAATTTGCATACGATCTTTCTCCGCAAATCATCTTCCTTTTTGTCACACAATCAGATGTTCTTAGTATTTCAAAGTCGTATCAGGATGACCTTTTAAAATTATACCTTAAAAGGGAGGATTTCAGACAAGGTCTAAAAGAACTTTTGAAAAAACCAGAAGTTCAATTTAAAATAGAAAGTGAGTTCAGAAAATACGAAATAAATGAAAGGCAAAAAGACTTTGAAAGAGAAGGAAGGAGAAAAGAATCTGAAAAAGTGAATAGCTTTCCAGAAAAGCTTTTCTTATTTTTCAGAACAGGTGAATTTATAAGTTTTTTAGCAAAAAAACTTGAAAGACCAAAGAAAATAACTGATTTAGATCTTATGATTTTAGCTCTCACTCTAAAAGAATTCAGATTGGTATCAAAAAAAATTGGAGCAAAATTTATAGTTGTGTATATCCCAGAAGAGATTGAAATATCAAAAGGTTTTTTCTCAAATTACAGAAAAGTAAAAAGCTTAGTCCAAAAGCTAAATATAAAATTCTACGACCTAATTGAAAAAATAGAAGAACACAAAAGAATAAATAAACAAGAAGAAAATCTAACACAAAACTATCATCTGCTACTCGCGGAAGAATTTAAAGAAATAATAAAAAAAGAAATAGAAAATAAATTATAGAAAAAATTATAGAAAATAAATAAATAAATAAAAAAATAAAATATCTTTTGTCAAAATTTTCAAACTCATATTGAATTGATAAAATTTTAGATAAAATTAAACAAAAGAACTATGAAAAGAAGATATAAGATAGGAGTTGTAGGAGCTGGCTACGTAGGTCTGACAACAGCTGCATGTTTTTCTGAACTCGGACACAGAGTAATTTGCTACGATAAAGACGAAAGAAAAATTCAAAATCTCAAAGAAGGTAATATACCAATATGGGAACCGGGATTAGATGAACTTATAAAAAAAAATATAGGGAAGAATCTATTCTTTACAAGTTCGCCCGGTGAAATTTACCCTGAGTCAAACGTAATATTCATTTGTGTTGGTACTCCGCAATCACAAGATGGAAGCCCGGATATGTCTTATGTAGAACTTTGCTCAATAGAAATATCAAGCTACCTTGACGACTATAAAATCATAGTGGAAAAAAGCACGGTTCCAGTAAAAACAGCAGAATGGATAAAAAGAACAATTAGTCTATATAATCCACAAGCAAAATTTGATGTAGTATCTAATCCAGAGTTTCTACGAGAAGGTTCAGCAGTTCAAGACTTTTTCAATCCAGATAGAGTTGTTATAGGGACAGAATCTGAGAGGGCAAAAGAGGTTATGCTTGATATATATAACGATGAGGAGTTCAAATGTCCCAAAGTTATAACAGATGTAAAGACTGCGGAAGCCATAAAACATGCCTCTAATTCTTTTTTAGCGCTCAAAATATCTTACATAAACATGATTGCAGATTTCTGTGAGAAAGTGGGAGTAGATGTTGAAGCAGTTGCAGAAGGTATGGGACTTGATAAAAGAATTGGGAGAGCTTTCTTGAAGGCAGGTGTGGGATGGGGAGGAAGTTGTTTTCCAAAAGATATAAAAGCATTTATAAAAATGGCAAAAGATAATCAAGTAAGTTTTTCAATTTTAGAAGAAGCTTACAAAGTGAATGAAGCAAGAATTGATGTATTTATAAATAAAATAAAGGATGCTCTTTGGGTCATAAAGGGAAAGAAAATAGCAGTTTGGGGGCTATCTTTTAAACCAAATACAGATGATATCCGCGAGGCTCCCGCCTTAAAAATAATCCCGAGACTCTTGAATGAAGGAGCACTACTCCAAATTTATGACCCAAAAGCTATGGAAAATACGAAAAAAGTTATACCACCATCTGACCGAGTTTTTTACACAAGCTCAGCTTATGAAGCAGCAAAAGGAGCTCACGCAATTGCAATAATCACGGAATGGGATGAATTCAAAAATGCAAACCTTCAAGAAATAAAAAAGATCATGATAACACCAATAATAGTTGATGGAAGAAATATTTTTGACCCAAAAAAAGTAAGAGAACTCGGGTTCCTTTACTTTTCTATGGGAAGACCTTAAAAATAAAAAATAAAAAATAAAAATAAAAGCGTCAAAACAAAAGCATCAGAAAAAAACAACAGATAAAGAGTAGTTTATCGTTATGGCTACAACAACTGCATAACCTACCGATTTTTGGATTGCTTTCGCCATTCCCTCTGCCCCCTCACCAGCCACCCATCCATAATACACTGAAAAAGAAGCGTTTGAAATTCCTATTATAAAGCACTTCAAAATCCCGACCAATACCTCATATACTCCGCCCGCTCTCTCTATCCCGCTCCAAATCTCCCCTACTGATACACCATATACATTCTGTAATAGAAAAACGGACGCTAAAATAGCTACTAATGTTGAAATAGGAGAAAAAATTATAGTCGCAAAAACAATACCCCAGAACCTTGGCAAAGCTATATAAATAAACGGGTTCAAAGGAAAAACTTCCATAACAGTCAGTATTCCTCTATCTTTCATAGAAGCAATTTCAGATGTTATTCTTGTGCCAGACCTCATAAGAACTTGCGACCCAGCTATCATAGGTCCTATCTCTTTCAGAGCAGTCACGGTCGAAAAAAAAGAAGATAAAGATTCTGCCCCAACTATCTTTAAAGCTAAAATGAATTGAAGACCTATACTCATCCCTATTGAAACCCCAAAAATCAAGACAACAGGAAAAGACTCAATCAATATTTCCCCAAGAGAAGACAAAAATAGCCCAAATTTCATTTTTGGTGTTTTAGATATTACTTTCAAAAGAAACGAGAGCATAACGCTAATTTGAAATTATAAACATAATTTATAGGAAAATCTTGCTATCTACTTTTTCTCGTCTAATTTAAATTTCGAAAAAATATCGCTTAGGTTTTTGGAAAGTAAACTTAATGATTTTGCATCTTCTGAAATCTTCTTGACCCCCTCAACTCCTCTTTCTATGTTAGATGTTGTTTCAAATATGTTCCTTGTTGATTCATGAATAGTTGACGCTTGCTGTTCTATCGATGAAGAAATAGTAGAAATAAGTTCTGTTGCTCTCCCGATCAAATTCCTTATCTCCTCAACAATCTGAACGACGGATTTTGAATCTTCTGCGGATGATATAACAATATTTTTCAGACTGTTAAATCTTTCTGCAATTTGCGTCAGTGTAGATATAAATGTATTCAAATTCTTTTTTATTTCACCAGATTCTTCTGACGTTCTTCCTGCAAGCTTCCTTACTTCATCTGCAACAACAGAAAATCCTCTACCAGCATCGCCCGCTCTTGCAGCTTCTATTGCAGCATTCAAAGCCAAAAGATTTGTCTGATCTGCTATATCTTCTATAACCTCTACTATATTTTGCAGACCTTTTGCCTTTTCCACAATCTCCATTACCACTCCATACATTTCCTCAAAGTCTTTTGTCATCTCAATTACTGTCTCATAAGATTTTATAACTTTCTTTTTCCCACTTTCAGCCGTTGAATCCACTTTCTTTTGGAAGTCCAAAATTTCAATAGCATTTTTTGAGATCTCAGATGCGGTAGAGCTCATCTCCTCAAATGCCGTAGATACTGCCGAAAGCGAATTCAAATTCTGCGTTAATCTACTTGATGTCTCAATAGCGATCTCCTGAAACTTACTTGATAAATCAACAAGTTTTCCTGCAACATCTTTTAAAGTAAGAAGAATTCCTGATATTGAGTCCAAAAACAGGTTAAAGTTTGTTCCGAGCTCCGCTATCTCATCATTACCTCTTACATTTATTCTCTTTGTAAGATCGGCTCCACCTTCTGAAAGTTTTTTGAGAAAAATTGCAACCTGCCTTATACTTGAAGAAATATTTCTTGAGAAGAAAATGGCAAAAAGAGTAAAAGAAACTGCCACTACTACTATCACAATCCACGATAAAATAAAAGCTCTATTGATCGTAGAATGAGAGGATTTTATAATTGCATTTTTTAAATTTTCTAAAGACGAATTCAAAATATAAGCAGCTTGTGATAATTCTTCAAGATCTACCTCGCCCCTTATAATTTTCCCAGAAATTGTAAAGTATTCAAAAACCGCATCATTTAGTTTATCTATTTTTCTCTCAATACCTTTGAGCTCTTTCAATTTCTCTAAATTTTCATTAATTTTTTCAACAAATTCTCCACCCGTTTCTTGAATAATTTTTTCATCTTGGAACTGAACAGCTTCTAAAACAGCACTTTGAAGTCTTTTTATAATTTGACTTATTTCAAATACATAGGTAAGATATAAGCTTCTGTTGAGAGCAGCTCTTGATGAAAACTGTAAGAAAGCGGAAACAAGTATAAATAAAAGAATTCCAACAGAAAAAGCAAGAATTATTTTCCCTCTTATGCTTAAAAAATTCATTTTTATGGATTCGTTTTTATTCTCCCTTTAACAAAATTTTTATATCTGGTGTAGCCTTTTCTGATGAAATTACACCTATTGCACATCGTCGAATATTTTTGATACGAGATATTATTTCCTCATCTGTAAGTCTTTTTGGACCTGCTCCCTCACCAGACAAAGCTCTTTTCAGCCAATGAGAATTAAATTCAGAAGGTTTCAATCCCAAAACATTTTGTATAAAATCAGATGTGACAGCTTCATCTCTTGATACAAAGAGCTCCACGGGATATCCACCTAATATCTTCTTATATCCCAAAAACAAAAGCTTCAACTCGTCTTTACTAACATCAGGACAAGCAGGATTTGTTATAACCGCAAAATCTCCCGGAGATGAGAGAGAAATAGCGGGAGAAAATAAATGGCAGAACAACAATGAGAACACAGTTAATAAACCGAGGATCCTTCCTCTATTTACCGATTTAACTTTCTTTATAATAATATTTTTTATTTTCTTCATCATAATATCCACCCCCCTTCGTTTTTTAAAATGCATAGGCAACTCCAAAGCCAAAAATTTGTCTTGATTTTTCTTCACCCTGAATTCTTTGATTTCTGAATTCAAGCTTCAAGACAAGCTGGCTAAATGGAGAGACATTAAGACCAAAAACAATATTACTTATAAGGTCATTTTTTTCATCCAAGTTCGGGTCAAATGTATCATACATAACATATGGAAGCAAGCTCCAGTTTTCTGATATAAAATATCTGTAAGATAAGAGAGCATACCAAGAAAGGACTTTTTTTGTTGTTTTATCTTTGGTTTCAGTAGTGTAGTATGCCACTTCTCCCCATAGTTCTATATTCCCCGGTCCAATGTTTCTTATAGATAAAAGTGAATGTCCCCCAAATGTATTGTGTCTTACATCTTTAAAATCTTTATCTGTGTAAAAATCAAAACCTATCACTGAACCTTCCAGAACACCATCTGGCATACGTCCAAAAACGTGAACACCTATGGCTTTATCTGGATTAGCATCAATAATATTACCAACCGATCCCCTACCATTTGCAACCTGAATTGCGTATCCTAAATATGCTGATTCCCCTCTCAGCTGAATACCTGCATTATAATAAGGCATAATTCTCACATCTGCAACTTTGCTATACATCATAGGAACAAAAAGGTAAGGATAAGATGGTGATGCATCTCTCCTTTCAAAGATCAATCCAAACGGGTTGATATATTTCCCTAACCTTATTCTTAGAAGGTCAATAAAACTATATTCAAAAAAAGCATAAGCTATGTCTATTTCTCCAAAACCTTCAACTAAAACCTTATCAGCCCCCTTTGTACTGAATTCTATATCTTTTATATCTTCAACGTTCTTTGGAGCCTCAATTTCTCCAAAAATTTCATATTGCGGAACATATTCAAGCTCAATTTCCAAAAGAAATTTTGCTCTTTTGGTTATAAGAAATTCAAAAAAAGGAGCTGCAAGAACTTGGGCAAATGAACCCCCTTTTCTACATTCATAAGGAAGACCCGGTAAAAACTCACCTTCTGATGCTATACAGAAATCAAAAAGTCCATACCCGTAAATATTTAATCGTTCAGAAAAAAGGCTTCCAACCTCTTGTGCCCTTGCAAAACTAAACAAAGAAAGAAAGAAAGAAAGAATAAATGAATGAATGAATGAATGAATAAACGCAAGTTTGCCTTTCATTCCTTTCACCTCCCTACCTTAGTTAATATAATGATTATTTTAAAAAATTTATTTTTCCATAATTTTTTCGTTTTATTTTACTATATGGTTTTTTAATTGTTGTATCCTTTAATTGTTGTATCCAAGAAAATATGTACCAAAATTTGTCAATTTAAATAAACAAATAAATTTACTCCTTTTTTCCTTTCTTTATCTTTTAAAAAAACTGTTAATTCTATTCTCAATAAGGAGGTAAAAAGAGCAAGGTCAAAAGCGAGGGTAAGATCTTGATATTCTTATTCCTTTTCCTCACATCACATCACTTAAACTCTAATTACTATCTTATCAGCTTAAATAAAAATTATCTACAATTTCCCATTAAAATTATACTGAAATTAATATAAAAGGGTGAAAGCTCTTGAAGAGATAGTTGAAAAACTCCCAGAGAATTTAAGGCTCCCTTTATACGAAGCTTTTCAGGTATTCAGAGAAAGTTTAATCATCAAAGAACATACGGAAATTAAAAGTGAAATAAATAAGGTGTGGAGTGCAATAAAAGAACTTACCGAGGCTCAGAAAAAAACCTGGGATGCCATAAGAGAACTTGCCGAAGCTCAAAAAAGAAACGAACAAGAAATAAATAAGGTGTGGAGTGCAATAAAAGAACTCGCCGAAGCTCAAAAGAAAACCGAAGAAAGGTTTGAATCATTCAAAAAATCCACCGAAGAGAACTTCAATAAAGTATGGAACGCTATAAGAGAACTTGCCGAAGCTCAAAAAAGAACCGAAAAAAGACTTGAAGAACTTGCTGAGGCTCAAAAGAAAACCGAGCAAAGACTTGAAGAACTTGCCGAAGCTCAAAAAAGAACCGAAAAAAGACTTGAAGAACTTGCTGAGGCTCAAAAGAAAACCGAAGAGAGGCTTCAAAAACTTATACAAGAGCATGCAAAAACAAGAGAACAACTTGGAGGTCTCTCGCACGCTTTCGGATACGTCCTTGAAGACAGAGCCATAAAATCTCTACCTAAAATCCTAAAACAAAATTTCAACATTGAAACCATAGGGAAACTCAAAAGAGAATTTTTTAAAATAGGCAAAGAATACATAGAGATCAATATTTACGGCACAGTAAGGAAAGATGGTGAGCAATTTACGCTAATAGGTGAAGCAAAATCAAGAGTTTCAAAAAAGGCAATTGATGAATTCATTAAAAAATGTGAAAAAATATCTCCAAGGTCAATCAAAATCCTCGTATCTTACATTTTCTCTCCTGAAATACAAGAATATGCACAAGCAAAAGATATTATTCTCATCCCATCCTATGAACTTGAACTTTAATCTAAAAAACCTTTTATCTCTCTCAAAACCAAAATAAGGAGAAAGAAAATGAAAAATAAAAAAAGTTTCAGAATATTTTTTTTGAGTCAACTATTATTGTGACTGGTCCATTGTTTATGAGATGGACATCCATCATAGCTCCAAATACTCCTTTTTTTACTTGCTTTCCCAATTCTGATGAGAGTTGGTTGCAAAAAGCATCATAGATTTTTTCTGCCCTATCTCGTGGAGCTGAATTTTCAAATGAAGGTCTATTCCCCCAGCGCACATCACCATATAAAGTAAATTGAGAAACAACGAGAACCTCTCCTCCTATATCCTTTACGGAAAGGTTCATTTTTCCTGATTCGTCCTCAAAAATCCTCAAATTTGAAATTCTCCTTACCATGAAAGATATATCATCTTCTGTATCATCTTTTGAAACTCCGAGAAGGACCAAGATACCTTTACCTATGGAAGAAACTTCCTTTCCATCAACTAAAACTTTTGCAGAAAGAACTCTCTGAACGACTGCCCTCATGTATAGAGAAAAAATAATAAGCAAAAAAACAAAGTAGCTAATAAAAAATAAAACTGACTTTAAACAAAAATTTTCAAGGGTTTTACCTATATTTAGTATTTAGCAAAATTCCGAAGTTTTGCACAAAAAAACTTAAAAGATAAAACTATGGAGGAAACAAGGGAAAAAATAATAGACAGAAAAGAAAAAGAATTAAATATCAAAGACCTAAATATCAAAGAAAATAAAGTAAATCTTATTGTAATTTCAGGACCATCAGGTGTTGGTAAAACAACAATAATAAGGAATATTTTGCAGGATACAGAACTAAAAGATAAAATAATGTTTTCTGTTTCTCACACAACAAGGGAAAAGAGAGAGGGAGAAGTTGATGGACAAGACTACTTTTTTGTATCAGAGGAGGAGTTTAAGAGAATGATTGAAAAAGATGAATTTATTGAGTGGGCAAAAGTTCACGGGCATCTTTACGGAACTTCCTACAAAAATATAGAATTAGCTCAAAAATCAGGGAAATTGCTCATTCTTGATATAGATGTCCAGGGTGCCGAAAAGATAAGAGAAAAAATGAGAGATTCCGCAATATTCATATTTATAAAACCTCCGTCAATAGAGGAACTCAAAAGAAGGCTCGTATCACGTGGAGACACAAAGGATATTGAGCTGAGAATAAATAACGTCAGAAAAGAGCTCGAATATGAGGCAAAATTTGATCTCTCTATTGTAAATGAAAATTTAGAAGAAACGGTAGCTCAACTCAAAAAAATAATAAAAAACTTGTTGAATGAGTCAAAGTAAATAATTATAAATTAATTAGTAATTAACTGTGTAATTAATCGTAGTTTGTCAGAAATCGGGTTCAAGAGTAAGGTCTGCTATAAGAATTGTTGAAAGATATTTCCCTTCGTTTTCTTCTCCCTGGTAAAGGGTTTTTTGTAGCTCACGAGATTTATTTTGTTGCTCCTCTGGTGTAAGAGAAGATAAATCAAAGCTCCACGGACCAAGCAATATGAACCCTCCATCTTCAAACATAATTTTTCCTTCAAATGTCAAATCTTGAAGTTTTGGAAGTCCGACATAGTTTATATCTCTCCTTGCTCTTTTATCTCTTCCTGTTATTGCAGTTTGCCCATCGAAAGAAACTTCAAACAGATTCCCGGTCATCATCGGATTTACGTTATACTTTATACTCTTTGAATTTACGGTAATTTCTTCAAAGTTACATTTTTGACCTGTCTTCTGAGAGAAGAGAGCTTCGTGTGGATTTGGACAACCTATATATTTTTTTGTTTGAATTGACCCCATAGAAGAACCGAGCCATTCAAGAGGTTGCCAATAACCTAATCCACCATCAGTTGCCCACGCCCCCGAATTAGCATCTGGCTGTAAAAGCACATCACATCCCTTTGAATCAAGTTCTTGAATATATCTTGGGACAAATGCATCAAGACTTATAGCAACGCAAATATCCACTTCCGTTCCGGGAATTCTGAAAACAGAAAGCTCTTCATATGTTCCAGATGAAAACTGGAGGTCCGATTTTTCTGTCGGGACGAGATTTACTTTTCTTGTATAGTGCTTTATTTCACCTTGTGGAGAGAAGACAAAGCAAGTATTCCAGACATCTGATGTTGTTGCGACATAAAAATATGATTTATCTTTTACTACTTCGTCAACAAAAGCAGAGATTGGGAAGCCGTCTTTTGAATTTCCTTGAACTTTTTCTAAATAAGGGTAAGGAGAATTTTGGCAAGACACCACCCAAACCCCATAATCTTTTGCTATTTTTGAGAATGTATCAAAGAAAACTCTCCACAAAGTATCGGTTGCTGCAAGAAACAAAGGACGAGCTAAAAAAGTAGAGATTTCTGGGAATTTGCTAACATAATACGATGAGGCATCCTGGAACTCTGGTTGCAAAAGTGCAGCAGCTACTAACGAGTTTGGAGCATTTTCCCTTGCGTTTTTTCCTCTTTTACCAAAGAAAAGAAGAGGTAATCCAGCGTGTTCTTCAAAAACAAAAACGTTTTCATATTTTTTTGATATATAAGGTTTTGCGAGCTCGGCAACCTTCAAGTACGAACGATAATATTTCTCTTCTGTCTCAACATCTTCTATACTAAACTTATGACCAAAAGCAAAAAATCTCACTGTCTTTTGATTAGGAAGGTTTTCCTCAAAACTCCTCATTATAACATATCTATCTCCATTTTCAAAAGTTCCTTCTTCTATTTTTGTCGTATCATCAGATACCTTACCTTTTTCACACGAAAGAAACGAAAAAGAAGAAGCCAAGAAAGTCAAAATCAAAAATAGACGGAAAAACGGAAATAAAAAATCTCCCTTCCACATATATGAAATTTTATAAAAAAAAATTTTCTCTCTTCATTTTTATTTTTAGATTTAGGTTTAGAATTCACATCTTTTCTTTTTTCTCTTGCTTCACTACTCCTTCTCCCACATTTTTTGAAGTATTTTTGAATTTGACGAATTCAAAAGTGAAAACACCTATATTTATTTTTTATTTTCCCTTCTCTTCATAAGCCCCCGTAGCTCAATAGGAAGAGCAGGGGACTTCTAATCCCCAGGTTGCGGGTTCGAGTCCCGCCGGGGGTACCACCCAAAATGAATCTCAAAAAAGTAAGTGAAGTAAAATACATAATAGAAAAGGAAGGAAAAATGCGAACAGACGCAGTGGTATTCGCAAATGAGAATATACTTCCAAAAATAGTAGAAGATAAATCTTTGGAACAACTTAAAAATGTGGCATCTTTACCTGGAATTGTAGGAAACGCAATAGGTATGCCAGACATACACTGGGGATATGGTATGCCGGTCGGAGGAGTTGCCGCATTTGACGCAGAAGATGGAATAATAGGACCAGGGATGATAGGATTTGATATAAATTGCGGAGTAAGACTTCACACATTCCAACTTGAAATAAAAGATATAAAAGACAAAGTAGAGAAAATCGTAGATTCTTTATTTGAAATGATACCAGCGGGAGTAGGATTATCAGGATATGTCGAACTTGGTAAAAAAGAAATGAAAAGATTGTGTGAAGAAGGAGTTAAATTCACAATTGAATATTTAGGATACGGATCACCGGATGAATTAGAAAACATAGAATCGTACGGCTGTATCGCAGGAGCAGATTTTTCGTCTGTATCAGAAAAAGCATATGAAAGAGGAAGAGATCAACTTGGAACTGTCGGTTCTGGAAACCACTTTGTTGAGCTCGGATATGTTGAAAGAATTTTCAGGAAAGACGTGGCTGAAAAATGGGGGATTCACGAGGGACAAGTGACCTTACTCGTGCACTCTGGCTCCCGGGGATTTGGTCATCAGATATGCGAAGATTACCTGAAAGTTGCTTTGAGATGGTGTGAAAAAAACAAAGTCCCCTTGCCCGATAGACAACTTGCTTACATAGGAATAAAATCACCTGAGGCCAAAAATTATATAGCAGCCATGAATTCAGCAATAAATTATGCTTTCTCAAACAGACTAATAATTTCTCACTATGCAAAGAAAGCAATAGCAAAAGCTCTGGGAACAACGGAACAAAGCCTTGGAATGAAACTGCTTTACGACGTTGCACACAACACCGCAAAATTTGAAATACACAAAGTAAACGGCAAAGAAAGAAAAGTCATAGTTCACAGAAAAGGAGCTACACGAGCATTTCCAAAAGGACATCCGGAACTACCAGGGAAACACAAAGAAATAGGACAACCAGTAATAATCCCAGGAGATATGGGGAGATATTCATACTTACTTGTTGGTGAAGAAAAATCTATGGATGAAAGTTTTGGTTCAACATGTCATGGTTCAGGTAGAATGATGTCAAGGAAACAAGCAATAAAAACAGCAAGAGGTAGAAATATAAGAAAAGAACTTTTGGAAAGAGGAATAGTAGTAAGAGCAAGAGAAGTAGAATTATTGGCAGAGGAAATGTCAGAAGCTTATAAAGATGTATCAGATGTGGTAGAAGTCTGTGAAAAAGCAGGACTTTCGTTGATAGTCGCAAAACTCAGACCAGTAGGGGTTATAAAGGGATAGGAGCTCTAATGAACTACCCTACTCTTATTGCAACAAATATTGTTCTACCTTCTCTATTTATCAAGAATAAAGCCGACTTTTGATCTTTGAGAATATTAGCTATTTCCGCTGAACTTTTAACTTGCTTTCTGTTGACTTCAACGATTATGTCTCCCGCCGTTATTCCCGCCATTTGAGCTGGGGAACCCGGTTCAACTGAAACGACTTTTGGACCATCGGGGGTATCTTGAATTGTGATTCCAAATTGCTTTAATTCTACTCCTTGCTGTTGGGGTTGCTGTTGTTCAGGGGTTTGCTGACGAGCAAGCTGTTGTTCTTCCGGCATCTTAGCAAGAACAACCTCAACTTCCAACTCTTTACCATCTCTCACAATTTTCAATTTAGCTTTCTTGTTTACTGGACTTAAAGAGACCATAATAGGTAGCTGTCTCCAAGTTTCAACTTTTTTTCCATCAAATTCTATGATAACATCTCCCCTTTTCACTCCGACTTTATCCGCCGGCGAACCTGGTATAACATCTGAAACCAGAGCCCCCTTTGCTTCTTTGAGGCCAAGCTGTTTTGCTATCTCGGGAGTTACCTCCTGAATATAAACTCCAAGCCATGCTCTTTCAACTTTACCCTTCGCAATAAGCATTGGAACGATATCCTTTGCAAGCGATGAAGGAATTGCAAAACCTATTCCAGCATTCACAGACATACCAGACGGGTTAAGTATAGCAGTATTTATACCTATAACCTCACCCTTTATATTTATAAGAGGTCCCCCTGAATTTCCTGGGTTTATAGCGGCATCAGTTTGGATGAAATCTTCATATCTTGTTATTCCCAAACTTCTACCTTTTGCTGAAACGACTCCAACTGTTACCGTATGCCCAAGGCCGAAAGGATTTCCGATAGCTATAACCCAATCTCCTACCCTAAGTTCGTTTGAATCTCCGAATTTTAGGAAAGGTAAATCTGTGGCATCTATTTTTAAAATAGCTATATCTGTTGCGTCATCTATTCCTACTATCTTTGCTTTGAAAGTTCTGCCATCCCATAGTGTGACATTTATATCAGTTGCACCGCGAACGACGTGAGAGTTTGTTACTATATAGCCATCAGAAGAAATAAGGAAGCCAGACCCAAGACTTCTGGTTGGGACACGCCTTTGCGGCTCGCCGAAAAACCTTCTGAAAAACTCTTCCCCCGGTCCGGGACCCGGTCCAAAAAACCACCAGAAAGGATTCTGCTGTTCCTCAACCCTCGTAGTACTTATATTTACAACTCCTTTACTTACCCTTTCAACTATTTCAGCAAACGAAGGTAGAACTCCAAATTTTGAAGAAACAGTTTCTCCATCTTTTGACTTTTCTTGCTCATTCTTTTCGATACTCTGCTCTGCTTCCTCTTTTTTCTCCTCTTTCTTTGCTTTTTCTCCTAAAACTTTCTCTTTGACTTCCTCAATCGGATTACCTACTTCAATTTTTCCTATGGTGCCAGACTCTATGCCTTTTGCTACAAGATATACAAAACCAACAACGGAAGCTATTCCTAAAATGCTACGCCAATTCATAAATCAAAACACCTCCTAAAAAATAAAAATAATCACTTTTTCTGGTAAGTTTATATTTTCTAAAAGCTGATTTTCTGCGAGATTTTTTTAGTTCCTTGTCTTTTTATACTGTTTAGTTCTTTATCTTTTTTTACTGTTACACCCCTTTCAACTATTTGTCATTATTATTTATTTATTTATCATTTTTTCTTTTTCTTTCTTTTTTTCTATTTCTTTCTGTATTCCTGATTTAAGTTTTCCTTGGGAGACAAGTTTTATAAGATGGCGCCAGCCAAAAACGAGAGGGAGTTTTCTATCCAAATCTGATAACTGGATATCTTCTCCTGATTTTTTGGCTTTTCTTTCAAGGTATTCTCTATACCCCTTAAAAGTTATTAGTCCTTTCGGCCATCTCATAACGCCTCTCCTTGCGGAAACTTTGAGAAACTTAACTACCTCTTGAAACGATGGTATAGGATCTCCAACTATAACCCACTCCTTCTGCATGAAATCATCAGATGAATTTAATTCCATAATAACTCCCTCATTTTCTTTAAGATAATATGAGAAAAGCAATTTATACACTGTAAGATAGAAATCCCGAAAAGGTAAATAGAGTTTATCTAATTTTTGAGGATCTTCAATTCTGACTTCACCTTTATAGCTCAAAGATAAAATTTCCTTCACAAGTTCTTCAAATGAAAATTTTTCTCTATCAATCAAAAGGGGGATAGTATAGCACAAACAAAAATAAAATGATTCAACAAAAAGGTCAAAAAGTGTATTTTTAACAAGGTCATTTTTATAATACATAAGATAAGAACGCTTCGCAAATCTACCGACAACATAAATCTCAGGCGGATTAAGAATATAATCTTTGAGATCCCGCAAAGATATTATATTATATTTCGCACCTCTTCTTTCTCCACCTACCTCAACATCTACAAGATAAACCGAAGGAGGCAAAATTCTATTGAGAACAACATCAAGAAAAGACGAATGTCCCTTTTCATAGGCATCAATAACAACATAAAAATCATATAAAGAATCTTGATTACTTGGCTCAAATAATTTTGAACCATAAGCTATAACTGCAAGTAGAGAATCTGAAAATCTGGTTTTGAAGAAATCTAAAAAAGCAGGTAAGAATTTATCTTCATAAGGGAAAAAAGAGAACTCCTTTTCTATAATCTCTCTCACTTCGTCCTTTACGCCAACATCCATCTCTTATAAAAATCAGAGTTTTAAAGTTAAAACCAAGATTTCAAAATCAAAAAGTAGTTTATTTACTCATAGGGAAAGATAACTCATTTACTATTTTTTTTCACCTCAAATTCAAAAACCAATCATGCTTTGATAAAGTTTAAGAAATCCTGAAATTTGTATATAGAGTCAAACGAAAAAACTTTCAGAGAACTATTAATTTTCCTCAAGAGAGATGATAGAACATTTCCTGGACCAACTTCACAGAAGGTATCAAATCCACTTTCTACAAGTTTCTTTATCGCCCCAAAAAAATTGACCCTCTGGACTATTCCAGAAAGCAAGGTTTCCTTAACATTACTTTCTGAATAAAACTCTAATGTATGAGCAGAAATAACTTTGAAATTTAAATTTTTTATTTCAATTGAGTTCATAATTTGTGATAGTTTTTCCCGCGCAGGCTCCATCAGAGGACAATGGAATGGAGCAGAAACTCTCAGAGGTACAAATCTTATCTTCATAGATTTCATTATTTCACCAAAAGCCCTTATTCCCTCCGTTCTTCCGGATACGACCACTTGATTTTCTGAATTTATATTGGCAACCCAAACATCTCTTATCTGGTATTTATTCAATAAGTCTTCAACTTGGCTGGTATTAGCCATAACAGCCAGCATAGCCCCCTCTCCCACCGGGACGGCTTCTTGCATAAATTTTCCTCTTGCCCTCACGAGCTTTACTCCATCTTCAAATGATATAGCACCAGCTGCACATACCGCAGTATATTCTCCCAAACTATGTCCTACCCCTATTTTGTTTAAACCTACATCAAGCCTTTTGAGTTCTTCTTCTAAAAATTGAAAAAGCGCATAGCTCAAAGTAAAAATAGCAGGTTGAGCATTTTCAGTCAGGTTTAGTTTCTCCTCAGGTCCAGAGAACATAATTTCAGAGAGGTTATCTCCCAAGATTTCGTCTGCCCTTTTTATAAAAGAAGAGACCAAATCAGAATCCAAAGAATCCTTTCCCATTCCGATAAATTGACTACCCTGGCCTGGGAAGAGGAAAACTATCTTTTTATAGTGGGATATTTCCATGTTTTTTAGGTGGTAATTTTTCTACTTTATCCTCCAAAGCTTTCAAGGCAGCTGATATTTTTTTTCTCACATCTTCCGGCTTTATGACATCGTCTATGAAACCATAAGATGCAGCTTTCCATGGATTAGCAAACTTGATTTTGTAATCTTCAATGAATTTAGCTCGCGCTTCTTCCGGTTTCCTTGCGTTTTTTATCTCTTTCCTGAAAATTATATCAACAGCCCCTTCAGGTCCCATGACTGCGATTTCTGCTTGTGGTAGGGCGAAAACGAAATCAGCTAAAAGATGCCTTGACCCCATAACGACATACGCTCCACCATAAGATTTTCTCATTATCAAAGTTATCTTTGGGACTGTTGCTTCTGCGTAAGCGTAAAGAAGTTTAGCTCCTCTTCTTATTATTCCGTTATGCTCCTGAGCGCTCCCTGGGAGAAATCCCGGGACATCAACGAAAGTTATAATTGGTATATTAAAGCAGTCGCAGAACCTTACAAATCTTGCTGCCTTTTCAGATGAGTTTATATCAAGACACCCAGCAAGATGAGCGGGATTATTCGCAACTATTCCAACAACTTTTCCTCCTATCCTACCAAAACCAATTACTATGTTTTGAGCAAAATCTTTCTGAACTTCAAAGAAAGAATCTTTATCAACAACAACCTCTATAACATCCCTCACATCAAAAGCTACATTCGGGTCCTCTGGTATTATAGTTTTTAGCTCTTCGGTCAGTCTATTTTCGGGGTCCTCTGATGGTACAAACGGCGGGTCTTCAAGATAGTTTCTTGGCAAATAAGAAAGGAGTTTTCTTATTTTCTCTATACAGTCTTCATCATTTGCTGCAAGGAAATGAGCAACCCCAGATTTTTCCATATGAACTTCCGGACCTCCAAGCTCCTCCTTCGTTACTTCTTCAAAAGTGGCAGCCTTTACTACATCTGGTCCGGTTATAAACATATAGCTCGTTTTTTTGACCATGAAAATAAAATCTGTTATAGCTGGTGAATAAACAGCACCGCCTGCACAAGGTCCCATAATAGCAGAAATTTGCGGTATAACCCCTGAATATCTTACATTTTTGAGGAATATATCCCCGTATCCTCCGAGAGAAAGGACTCCTTCCTGTATTCTTGCACCTCCTGAATCATTCAGTCCTATTATAGGAGAGCCTGTTTTGGCTGCCATATCAAACACCTTACAAACTTTCTTTGCAAACATCTCACCGAGTGATCCTCCGAAAACCGTAAAATCTTGTGAGAAAGCAAAGACCAGTCTTCCATCTATTTTACCATATCCCACTATAACTCCATCTCCGAGAACCTTTTTACTTTCCATTCCAAAGTCGGTTATTCTGTGTTCAACGAACCTATCAACTTCTTCAAATGTTCCCTCATCAAAGAGGAGATTGATTCTCTCGCGGGCTGTGAGTTTTCCTTCCTTATGTTGTTTTTCTATTTTATCTTTACCACCAGCTTCAAGTAAGATACTTTCCTTCTCTAAAAGAATCTCATACTTTGTTTTTTTAGATTTTCCATCCCTCATGATTTTAAAACCTCCTTCTTTCACTTTATTTGCTTCTGCTCTACAAAAATATTTTTTTCAATTATTTCAATTTTATATAATTATTTTTTTGCTTATAACAAGATTACCACGAAACGATTTCAAAAATAAAAAAATAAAACATCTTGCTTCTAACAGCTATACTATGAAAATAATTTTTCTTTTAGGATTAGTCTCTTTGTTCGCAGACATAACTTACGAAAGTGCAAGGAGTATATCAGGTCCTTTTCTCGCAAGTTTAGGAGCTGGGACATTTTTAGTTTCTCTTACGGGAGGCTTAGGAGAATTTGTAGGATATGGTTTGAGAATTTTAGCTGGATATATATCGGATAGGTTAAAAAATTACTGGTTGTTAACAATTTTAGGATACTTTTTAGGTCTTTTTTCTTTACCTCTGCTTGCCTTCACACAAAAACGGGAGTTCGCCATTGCACTTATACTAATAGAAAGATTAGGTAAAGCAATAAGAAGTCCAGCCAGAGATACAATATTATCATTTGCATCAAAGAATGTAGGATACGGCAAAGGTTTTGCAATCCATGAATCATTAGATCAGATCGGCGCAGTAATTGGACCATTTATAATATCTCTTATATTAGAAAAATTTGGATACAAATATTCTTTCATAAGTCTTTTTGTCCCCGCTATAATATCGTTTTCGTTCCTTATCTTTGCAGAAAAAATATATAAGAGAGAATATAAATTTTCAGATTTACACGGTAAAGAAAAAGATAAAACAAATTGGGAAAAGAAAGAAAAGGAAAAAGAAGAGACCGACAAAAGAAATAAGGTAGGTCAATGGAAAAAAGCCCCTGTTGTTTTTTTCTTTGTTTTTTCTGCACTCACAATTTTTTCGTCACTTAATTTTCAGCTCATATCCTATCATATGAAACTAAACGGAGTCAAAGACTTTATTATACCTCAACTCTTTTCGTTAGCTATGATAGTAGATGCACTATCAGCCATACCCATAGGCTTAATATTTGATAAAATGAAAGATAGATGGAAATTATTAGTTCTCGTTATCATGCCTATATCATCCATATTATCAAGCATATTTATATTTTCATCTGAAAACTTTTATATAGGCTGTATAATCTGGGGATTATACATAGGGATGACGGAGAGCGTAATGAGGTCGTCAGTAGCTCAAATAACTCCAGAGGAAAAAAGAGGCATATTCTTTGGAATATTCCATACAATCTACGGGATCTCTTTTCTTGTTGGCAGTTCGGTTCTCGGGAAAATTTACCCTGATACTGGAAAAATATTAGCTTTTGTTTTTTCTTCCCAAATACTATCTATATTTTTCCTTCTTCTTACTATGCTCTCCCTAAATACTCGTTCTTTTCAGGATTAACCTTTATTTTTTCACCCTTTTTCACATGTAGAGGGACCTGAATAACAACTCCATTTGACAACACAGCAGGTTTTATACCACCTGATTCTGTATCTCCTTTTATTCCTGGGGGAGTATCAACGACTTCAAGCTCGATAACCTTTGGAAGCCTTATTGCAATAGGTGATTGATTTGCTACAATTACTTGGAATTCTACGCCTTCTATAAACCAAACGGCAATATCTTTGACGACTTCATTCTTGAACCTGTATTCTTCATATGTTTCCGAATCAATAAAAACAAACTCATCTCCATCAGAATATAGAAATTTAGCATATCTCAAACTTACATCGGGAGATTTTAATTCATCGGAGGAAACAAATGTTCTTTCAATAACTTTTCCCGTTATAGTTTCTTTCAGCTTCGTTTTAATATGTGGTTGTCTTTGAGCCACTTTTTGTCTTTCAACATCCACAACTTCATATATCTTACCTTCTATTTCAATAAAAACTCCGACCTTTAAATCACCTGCCCTCATACAGAAATCTTTAATATGGTAATAGTAGGAAATAAAAAATCAAGAAACATAACGGACAGAAAATAGCCAACGATAACAACAATAATACAACCAATCAAAACTTAAAATCTGACTATATGTATTGGATTATCTCCTATTGATATCTTGAAGGTGTAGGGGTTGAGATTCACCCATATTTTTTTTTCGAGTTCGATTTCAAGCAATGGAACTCTTGCAGGTTGAAATAATATATCGACCTCTTTCCCGAATGTTTCTTCTCCATCGACAAATATTTTTGTTATTTCAGATGAAATTTTCAGTTCCTTTGTTTTTTTCCATTCGCAAGCACCTGAGAGAGCTTCAATTTGCAGTCCAAAAAGTGGGAAAAGAAAAGTTTCTTTGATTTGCTTCTGAATCTCTTCAAGTTTTTGCTTTTCCTCATCCTTCATCCCCAATGGGATACATTCATGGAGTTCAAATTTTTTTTCGTTCTTTGAGATAACAAGTTTTAAACTTTTTTTGTTCCTTGAAGTATTATCTATTATGTTCGTGATGAAGTTGGAAATCTTCCTTGCCTGAGATTTTGTTTCCTCTTCTTTGAATATTGGGATTCGTGGGAATACAAGCCCAAAGAACAAAGCTATAATAGCCACAACAACGGAGATCTCAATAAGTGTAAAACCACCCTTACTCCGCCGAAACATCATCACCTGTACCAAGAGTTTTATCTGGTCCCGGAGATTTTAAAGTAAATGTATTTCCGTCTGAGACGTAGTAATAATCAGATCCCCATGGGTCCTTTGGTACTTGCTTACCTTTGAGATATCCACCTGAGACCAGAGCCTGAATTCCCTCATCTGTTGTTGGATACCTTCCATTTTCCATCCTATAAAGCTCGATGGCTTGCTGAATCATATTTATTTGAGTTCTCGCAGTTCTTTCTCTTGCTCTATCAAAATATCTTACGACATTTATTCCAACAAGCCCTGCAAGCAATCCTATTATAAGGACAACAACCATTATTTCTATAAGAGTGAAAGCTCTTTTTTGTTTCCCTCTTTTCCTAAAAAACCTAAAAAACTCCCCTGTCACCATATCAAAAAATTTAATTTACCCTTGAACTGACAGTTTTTTTATTAAAATTTTCTTATATATGATGAAGTTCCAACTTGAACAAAAACCTTCTTTAAAGCTCAAAATAACTCCATCCATTATTATTCAACTTAAACTCATAACTTTACCCATACACGAACTTGAAGAGCAAATTAAAAAAGAAGCATCGGAAAACCCTTTTATTGAAGTAGAATACGAAACGGAGGGAAATAACCTAAAAACAATAGTAAATCAAGATGAACAATCAAACTCCGATTTAGATTTCTCATCAGAAAATTTAACTGAATTATCATATGGAATTCAGCAAAACGAAGATTTTGAATACGGCTATGAAGAAGAGAAATTTTATTATAGCGATGATAACTATATAGCCAATTTCTCTAAAAACGAAGATTTAGAAAAAATAATTGAAAAAACAACAGAAAATATTGAGGGTTATTCATCAATAGATGAAAAGGTTATCCCCCAAATATACAGCAAATTTTCAAATGAAAAAGAGATATTGATAGCAGAAAGAATATTCTGGTCATTAGATGAGAAAGGATACATTGCAAAATCACTTGAAGAAATAAAGAAAGAACTTGAAGAAGAAGGAATATCAACAACAGAAGAAGAAATAGAAAATGTAAGAAAAAGATTTATGGAGCTTGACCCTCCCGGACTTGGAAGTAAAAATGCAGAAGAGTATTTTCTATTCATGCTCTCAAAAGTTCTCAGCCAGGATGAATTCGAAAATATAAAATCGAAAATAGAAGAAATTAAGAACAAAAGGATAAATCAACAACAAAAAGATGAAAGGAATCATAGTTTGAATAATGAAATTTTGCTTTCAGAAAATGAGATATTACCTTTGCCCAAACATGTAAAGCTTCCATTATTCCCAACGTTTGAATTTTTAAAAAGTGAAATAATATCTGTACCGAAAAAGGTAGATTTACATGTTTTTAAAGATAAAGGAGAAACATATATAATACCAGAGAGAACTTTGAAGGTAAGTCTATCAAGCTGGCAAAAAGAGAGTTGGTACAAAGAATCAAAAAAAAATATACAGAAGGAGAAAAGAGAAATTTTAGAAGAATTGCTCCAAAGAGCCAGAAATTATGTTGAGGGGATGAGAAAGAGGGAAGATTTACTTTTAAAAGTTGCAAAAGCAATTTTCTCATACCAGGATGAGTTTTTAGAGAAAGGCGAAATAGAAAAAATAAAACCTCTGACTCTTGAAGATTTAGAAAAGATGTGTGGGATTTCAAAATCAACAATAGATAGAGCCATAACAAATAAATATGTTAAAACTCCATATGGAATTTTTGAATTGAAAAAGTTTCTTTCACGAGGTTTTAATAGGGGAGAAATAAAAGTTTCAAGAGATGCTATTTTGAGCGAAATAAAAAAGCTTATAGCGAACGAGGACCCAGCAAATCCGCTTTCAGATTCTTCGATCGCAAAAAAAATAAAAGAAAAATTCAACATAGATATATCAAGAAGAACAGTTGTCAAATACAGGAAAATTCTCGGAATACCCCAATTAGAGAAAAGGATGAGAGACAAAAGTAAAATGAATGGATGACAGATGGAAAAACCAAAAATTTGATTTTATCTAAATTGTCTGAATAATTTTACCAGCAATTTCAAGCTCTTCAGGGGACATCTTTGTAAATCTGCTTTCTATTTCCTTTTTTATATTTTCTTTTTCTTGGTCTGAAACACTGACATTTCTTACGATAGAGAAGATGCTATCAATGGCATTTTTTCTTACACTCTCATCATCTAACACAGAAAGAAGATAGTTTATGTACTTTTTATTATTTGATACCCCACAGGCTCTTACGTATATATCTTTTATTATTGGATCAGACAAATCATGAAATTTTCTTTCAATAAGTTCAGGAGTACCGGGATACGCCAGTCTTATAAGAGATTCAAAAATAAAAAGAAGTTCGTACAGATTTTCTGGGGGAATACTAATAACCTTATTTACTATTTTGTCTAATGCTCCTTCGTACCCAAGCCGGGCCAAATATTCAGCAGCTGACACAACAACATTCGGATCTTCATCATCAAAAGCCTTTTCTAAGATCTCAGAATCTCCCATCTCAAAAGCTATATCTATTCCGAACTTCCTTATATCTTTATCTTTATCTTTGAGCAACCTTAAAACTATATCTCTATCTCTGTGATAGGCTATTATAGCTAAAGCAGAATTCCTTATATAAGGTATATCCGACCAAAGGAGAGATACTATATCCTCCCTCATTCTTGGGTAAAGAGAAGATAATATTTCGTGTGCGCGTTTCCCTGCTATTCCTTTTCTCTTTGATAAAATCTCAACTAAAATATAAAAGAAGTCTTTCAAATCATTATTAGAAAGTTCATTGACTTTTGCCTCGATAATGTCAAAAAGTTCTACTATTTCCTCCTCATCACAAGATGTTAAATCAATGCTTTTGAGTTTATTAAGCTCTTCCATAATAGAAAAATTTATTCATCAAAATCTTAAAAATAAGAAAAAATAAAATAGTAATAAAATGAGATAAATAGCAATATTAAAGTGGGACTATCAGACAATTTTTCTTTTTCTTCTCATAAATGAAGGTATATCGTAGAAATCCTTCCCATCCTTTGCAATTTCTGTAATTTCAGTTTTAGTCTCTGGTTCTTGAACAACCTTTATTCTTTCATTAAGTCCGGTAGCAACAACAATAACTCTGACCCTATCCCCAAGTTTTTCATCTATTGAGACTCCAAAAATTATGTTAGCGTCTTCTGCAAGCCTTTCTCTTATAGATTCAGCGGCTTCTTTTGCTTCATATAAAGAAAGTGATTCACCGCCTGATATACACAAAAGCACATTAGTGGCTCCATCTATCTTTATATCTCCATCGAGGAGAGGATTTTCTATTGCAAACCTTGCAGCTTTTACCGCTCTTCCGTCTTTGTTTGTCTCATCACTTTCGCCCGAACCTATCAAAGCATAACCTTTGTCTTGCATAACCGTTCTAACATCTGCAAAATCAATATTTATAAGTGCTGGTTGAGTTATGAGTTCAGATATAGATTTAACCGCTCTAACAAGAATATCATCAATAATTCTGAAACTCTCTTTTATAGATATGTTTTTACCGCAGATTTCAAAGAGTTTATCGTTAGAAATTACAATCAGAGTATCTACGAATTCTCTCAACTCAGAAATTCCGCGAGAGGCATTATCCATCCTCCTTTTACCTTCAAAGAAGAAAGGCTTCGTGACCACTGCAACTGTCAAAGCTCCCACCTCTTCCTTTGCAATCTGAGCTATTACTGGGATAGCTCCTGTTCCTGTTCCACCTCCCATTCCAGCAGTGAGAAAGACCATATCGGCACCTTCAAGATGTTGCTTTATTTTTTCTGCATCCTCCTCGGCAGATCTTCTACCAACTTCTGGATTTCCGCCGGCACCAAGTCCCCGCGTAAGTTTTGAACCTATTTGAATTTTCGTAGGAGCTTTGTTCAAAGCAAGAACTTGCGCATCAGTATTGACTGCTATAAGTTCAACTCCCTCTATTCCTACCTCACATAAAGTATTGACGATGTTTCCACCACCTCCCCCTATTCCTATGACCTTTATTACTGGTTTGAATTGGCTAAAAGAATCCATTTTCTTTTCACCTCCTTTTTTATTATGAGAACAAAAATGAAAACCACTGCCTTACTTTTTCTTTGAACCTACTGAAAAACCCTTTTCCAGATGTATAGGGTTTAGTTTCATATATTGGAGCATTCTTTGAAGCATACACAACTAATCCAACACCAGTAGCAAATATAGGACTTTCAAGATCGTGCAAACCGCTTATAGTTTGAGGATATCCTATTCTCACAGGCAAACCTATGATTTTTTCCGCTATTTCCTCAATACCCGGTATTTGAGAACTTCCTCCCGTAAGAACGACCTGTCTTATATATTTTGGGAAAGGACTTGAATCAAGGCCTGATTTTACTCTATCAAATATTTCTTCTACTCTGAGCTGGATAACTTCTGCGAGTTCTTTTCTCATAATGTTAGTGAGCTGACCTGGTCCTGCTTTTCTTACTCCTTGAATTATTTCTTTTTCTGAGACACGATTTGCGCTTGCACAGCCATATTTTTTCTTGACCTCCTCCGCAACACTTCTGGGGATTCCGAATCTTACTGCTATATCTCCTGTTATATGATTTCCAGCTATATCTATTTCAACTGTATGAACGAGGCTTCCGTTATAAAATACAGCAACATCAGTAGTTCCTCCCCCGATATCTACCAGAACAGTTCCTATCTCCATTTCTTCTGGGTACAAGACTGCTTCGGCTGATGCTATTGATTGTAGGACTATATTTCTCACCGCGAGTCCAGCTCTTTCACAGCACCTTATTATATTCTTTATTGCGTGCAAATTTCCTGTTATTATATATATATTTGCTTTGAGTTTTCTTCCATACATCCCAACCGGCTTCAAAATATGTCTTTGGTCATCCACTATAAATTCCTGTGGGATTATATGAATTATTTTTTTATCTGGTGGGATATTATCAACCTTTGCGCTATCAATTACCCTTTTGACATCTCTCTCAGTAATTACACCAGAAGGAGTTGAGACCATACCTTCTGCACTAAATCCTGATATATGCTCTCCTGCAATTCCTATGACGACATCCTGAATCTTATCGTCTATCATCTTTTCTGCTTCGGAAACCGATCTTATTATGCACTCAGTCATCTGGTCTATATCATATACCATACCTTTTTTCATACCCTGAGATTGAGCAAGACCAACCCCGACGACATTCAAACCTGCATCTGTTCTTTCCGCTACAATTGTGCAAACTTTTGTTGTTCCTATATCAAGCCCGACTATATATTTTCCTTCATTTGCCATAATGAAATTCCTCCTCCTTTTTCTTTTTTGTTTTTTTCAATTTTACAAATCTTCAAATGCAATGCTAAAAAATCCAACTAATAAAAGCAAAAAATAAATAAAAAGGCAAAAAACAACATAAGCTAACAATAACAAATAAAAACTTCAAAATTCATATATAAATTCTATATTACAAATAGTTTTCAAAATTTTCAAATTTTATTTTCAAATATACCATCATTAGTCCTCGTTTTACTTTATCACTTTACGCAATTTACAGATTTTGCAAATTCATAAATTTTCATTTCAGCCAAAGCTACTTTATAAAAGCTTTACCATTTCCACGAAAATCAACCTCACTAATTCCCTCTTTCTGAATTTTACTCTCAACATTCAAAAACCTTGAAAATGCATATTTCATTTCATCTCGTGGGAGGATTATCTTATATCCTTGACGAGAATATACCTCAACAGAAAAATCAAGACAAACGACTTGATCTGCAAAGTTTTTCTTTACATCATATAAATACTTCAAAAAATCGGAAATTTCTTTCAGAGAGCAATTTTCCGACTTAATTATTAGAAAAGGAATAGGGAAAGTATTTATACCTTTCTCATACATTTCAGATATTAAAATAGGAGTTTGAATTTTTTCTCCATATTGAGAAACTATGAAAATCTTATCTCCATCTAAAAGGAAGGCCACAGGAACAATTTCTTCAAACTTTACAGATATGATGTCCGGCAGAGCAAAATCAACTTGACAAGATTTTGTCCACAAGCTTTTCTCACATGCGGAAAAAACAGAATGAATTAAATCTCTGACATCATCCCCAGAGTTTTCTTCAAAAAAATCCAAAATATCTTCTCTTACAAGTTGGGAAATAAAAGATACATTTTCTATCCTTAACCTCTTTGCCTCAATATTTAGGAAAAAAGGTAAAAAAGCAAAACCTAATATAAAAAATAAAGATATAGCGGGAGCAAGAACTTGAACCAAAAAAGGTAAATTAATCTTTATTTTTCCCCTACTCTTTCTTGTAATGTAAGCAGTAATATTCAAACTGCTTGAAGTAAGCCCCGTATAGGTTTTCTCCTGAAATTTCATTACAAGAAAAATTTTACAAAAATTCCGATTGAACTTTTTTATAGGGATGGAAACAGAAAAAATAAATGAAGCAGAAAAAATAAGCGAAATAGAAAAAATCCAAAAGCAAGAAAGTGTAACGGAAATATTGGAATACATAGAGAAAGCAGCTTGTGATATATTTGAACTGATAAAGGAACAAAAATACAAAGATAGTGCGGAAAAGTTAGAAAAAACTTTGTTCAAAATGAGAAAAATATTTTATCTTCTTCAAAACTACGAAAAAAATGACCTACAAAAAATATCAAAAAAACTCCACGAGGTCAAAGAAAAATTTCAAATACTCAAAAGATACTATGAAATAATGGTAAATATAGAGAATGAAAATATGAAAAACTCTTTCAAAAAGATAAAAGGAGGTTCAATAGTAAACAAAAAAACTTAACAGCCTATTTTTGAGGGGTTGCAGATATATCATTGTCAGCATCTCTCACCCAAAAATCAAAAAACTTTTCAAAAATTACAATTTCAGTTTAACCATTTACAAACTAAAAATCTCATCAAAAAAAATACTCTAACCTAACTAAAAATAAATAAAAGATATAGGAGCCTCAAAGAACAAAAACTATAAAAAAAATAAAAAAAAATAAAAAATATTCCAAAGCAGAAAATACCAAAATTTATCAGAAAGAATTATTATTTTTGAGTGTTGAATAAAGCACCGGATTTCTGGTATGAAAATAAATACCCGTTATCACTAATGCTCAAAATACCCTCATCTCTCGTAGGATTAGCGACATTATTAAGAAGATGTTTGTTTAAGAAAGAGAAGCTTGATTTTCCATCAGCAGGAATAGGTAGCTTAGCCTTAGGAGGAGCTGGGAAAACAACAATAACCTTATCTTTGGCAGAAGAGTTCAGGAAAAGAGGGAAAAAAGTAGGTATAGTTCATTCTGGATACGGTGGGAAAATATTTGGTCTTTTTTCCCCAGAAGATAAAGCGACAAATTTCCATGAAGTTTCAGATGAGGTGATTTTGTATGTAAAAAATGGTTTCCCAGTTTACGCAAATAAAAACAGAAAAAAAGCGTTAGATCTTATTAGTAATATTGCAGATTATGTTTTGTTAGATGATTTTTTTTCTGCCCTTGTTGAACCAAAAATAAAAATAATCTCTTTCACGAAAGAAAGTCTTGGGAACCTTTTAATTCAGCCTTTCGGTCCGCTAAGAGAACCTCTTGTATCTTTGCTCTGGGCAGATATAGTTTTACTTGAAGATAAAATCAAAAATTCTTATGAGGAAAAGAAAATAAAGAAATACGCAAAGAAAATATATTACTTTTCTACATATATAGAAAGTATCTTACACTGCAATAAAAAAGAACTAAAAGAAGAAAGTAAAGAGAAAATAAAAGGCGCAAGGGCAATCTGCGTATCTTCAATCGCAATACCATCAAGATTTGAAAAAACCGCACAAAAACTCGGAGTGAAAATATATGAACACATAAAATTCCGAGATCATGCCCCCATAACACTACCCAAACTCAAAGATGCGGCAGAAAAAATAAAAAGCAAGAAAGCAGATATAATACTCACCACAGAAAAAGACTTTTGGAAAATTACTTCCCTATGTGAGAAAATTCATTGCGATGTTTTCGGAATAAAGATAAGAGCAAAAATAGAGGATGAAATCAAAAACAAAATTATCTAACTTTCTTTCTTAATAACAACTAAAAGCACTCAGTTATCTTATTTTTTTTGTTGTGTAAAAAGTTTCTCGAAAAATTAGACCCCCTGCAAAATAATCTAAAAAATGTCCAAAGTTGCGTGATATATTATCTTTTCCTATGTTAAAAATTGTTCTTCTGATTGAATGAAAATGGAAGTAGCGAATTATAGTATGTGTGTTTGATTTATTTCCCCTAAATGAAAAAAATGAAAAAGCAAAGAAAAATCCCTCCGAAAGAAATAAAAAGATTTGACCCAATTTTGAAGGAAATTATCTCCCATTCAATAGGAAAAGTCATTGAATTAGCAACAGGAGAAAAATTAGAAGCAGAAAGAAAAGTCAAATTTTTACCAGAAGAAATTAGATTTTTGAAAACTTTACGAGCCGATTTTTTGCTTGAAGTCTCAAATAAAATATTTCAATTAGAAATCCAAGCTCAAAAAGATAAAACTTTACCTGAAAGAATGTTCAAATATTTCTTTGCAATAAGAGAAAAATATGGGAAAGAACCTATCCAGATAGTTCTTTTTGTTGGAAAAGGTAACCCCCCCTCCCAATACTC